>Ga0310810_10001037_pt1 | contig 28332 bp, 19 predicted proteins | sample NCmetagenome_FD_207641 | JGI IMG/M metagenome (GOLD analysis project Ga0310810, IMG submission 207641) | Soil microbial communities from experimental microcosm in Duke University, North Carolina, United States - NC | ecosystem: Engineered > Artificial ecosystem > Soil microcosm > Unclassified ...
GGCGGCGATGGCATCCGCATTCTCGCGACCTCCGGCACTGGGACTCAGTCCGTGGGCACCGCAAGCAATCTTATCCTTACGCCCATCACGGGGGGCACCGGAGCCACGGCCGCTAACGGCATTCGTATAGATAGTCTAGGCGACGCCAATGTCTTTACAGGCAACGTGGCGCTGACGAGCACATCGACTTCGGGTGCGTCTTGGGGCGTTCGCGCGCGCAGCTTGACGGTCGGCTCCGCACCTGGCGGCGCGGTCGTCGTCGTGACGCAAGGACCGGTTTCAGGGCCTGCCGGCATTCAGGCAACGACGACCGGCACGGATGTCACGGACACCGTCACGGTGGCCACCGCCGGACCCGTAACCGGCGCGGCCGGCGCGGGCATCCAAGTTCGCTCGGTCAATGGCAATTCGGTGGTGACCGTCGGCGCCCCGGTGGTGGGCGCAACCGGCACGGCCAGCCATGGCATCGACGTGCAGACCAACAATGGCGTCAACAACGGCACCGGCAATGTCTCGGTGACGACCGCAGCGGGCGCGACGGTGACAGCCAATGCCGGCACGATCGGAATTCTCATCGGCTCCGGCACCGGCGGGATGAGCATCAATGTCGGCGCTGATGTCACGAGCACCGGCAACACCGCCATCAAGACGAACAGTTTCGCCTCCGCAAGCTCGAACGTCATCACAATCGGGACGGCGAATATCCGTGGCTTGGGCACCACAAACCTGTCCGGCTCCATCGACATGACCTCTCCGTCGGGCGGCCTCACGGTGCTCAATACGGCCACCGGCACCGCCATCTTCTCCGATTCGGCGACGGCAGCCCTTCAAAATGGCGATCTCGCGATAAAGGGCACCGGCGGCAACGTCGTCATCAACCATGCCGGTTCGATCCGGGGCACGATGGAGTTTCAGAACCTCTCCGTCGTGACGAACAATGTCACTCTGAACAACAGCTCTACGGGTGTGTGGCATACGGCCAATACGACGAATTTCAGCGCCGGCAACGACGTGGTGAACAACAACGGTCTGTTGGCACGAACGCGTTGGCGCCGACCTTCGCGAGCACGCTTGCCTTCGGAACGGGCACGGACACCTTCAACAACAATGCGACGGGGACGCTCTTCGCCGCGGAAGCGGCGGGCCCAAGTCTGACGACCTTTAGCGGCCTGGAAGTCTTCAATAACGCCGGCACGATTTCGTTGCAGGACGGTGAGACGAACGATCTTCTTGATATTTCGTCAGCCGCCTTTTCCGGCAGCGGCACCATCAAGGTGGACGCGTCTCTTGCGGGCGGGGGTGGCCCGCCGGGTTGCACAGCGAGTGTCGCCGACTGCGTCCGTCTGGGTGCGGTGAGCGGAAAGGGCACGATTGTTGTGAACGACACGAGTGCCACAACCCCCGGAGCGCTCAGTTCCACGCCGATCACTGTGGCCCACGTAACCTCCGGCAATGCATCCAATTTCGTGCTCGGCGGCGCGAATGTGGTGAGTACACAACAAGGCCCCGCCATCCCGAAGGGATTTGCCCAGTACCAACTTGCGTTCGACCCCGTCACTTTGAATTACAACCTTGTAACCGTAATCGCCGCCCCCACCGTCGAGATGGGCAACGTCATGGAAGGCATGCAGAACCTCTGGAACATGACGTCTGAAGGTGCCAGTCAACGCGTATCCGCCATCCGGCACTCGGTCGCGTCGGACAGCGACGGCAAGACGCCAATTCCCGCCCAGGCGGGCACGTTCGATGGCTACAGCTTCTGGGGCAAAGCCTATTTCGGCGGGGCTGCGCACGACACGACCCAGAACATTGGCGGTTTCGATTACGACTTGCGCTACAAGCAATCCATGGGCGGCGGCGAAATCGGCGTCGACAACACCAGCCGGACTGCCGACGGTGCGTGGGTGTTCAGAGCCTTGCTCGGCTACAGCGAGTCGACCCTGAAATTCGAGGTCGACAACGACAAGACCCACTACTCGGTGTGGCATTTCGGCGCATATGGCAGCTACATAAGCGGGCCGCTATTCGTCGATTTCCTGCTGAAGGACGATTCCACCAAGGTGAAATTCGATTTCCCAGTGAGTTCACTTGAGGACAGATCGGGAAATTCGATCGGCGCCAAGGTGACAGTGGGCGAACGACTTGAGGACTCCGGCATTGTTTTTGAGCCGATGGTGACGGCGTCGCTGGTCCATTCCTCGCTCGATACGCTGAAGAATCCCTCCGCAAGCTTCGCGTTTGCGGACGGCAACAGCATACGCGCGCTGATCGGGCTCCAGATCAGCGGCAACGTAGGCGGCAGCGCGATGGCCGTGGAACCTTTCGTGTTCGCCGGGGTCGGGAACGAATTCGACGGTCAGAATTCCGTGAACGTAAGCAGCGGCGGCACGCTGCTTGAAATCAAGGACCGGCCGATCCGCGTCTTCGCGGCCGGCAGTGTCGGCTTCAACGTGCTGGGCAATAACGGCTTTTCCGCATATTTGCGGGCCGACGGACTGGTTGCCAGCCACGCCAATAGCGTAGCGCTGTGGGCCGGCCTGCGCGTCGGACTGTAGGTCCGCGCGAAAGCCCGCGCGAGCAGAAGTAGCGGAGCCTTAGGGCTCTGCTACTTGGTACGCGTGATGGTGAGCGCGCGCGCCCCTAAATTGACGCGGAATGTGCGCCCGGTGCTGACGCGGATATTGGCTGCGGTCGAGACGGCCCGCCGGTAATCGGGGCTCTTGCAGGATGAGATGCCCAAAACCCTTGCACTCTGGCCCTTGCCTAAAGATTCGAGCTTGGTCCGCAACTTGGTTTTCTTCTTCATATTTGTCCAGCGCCTGAAAATCGGCTCCTCTTTTGCGTTGATTTTCTGCGAAATACAATAGTTCTATGCGTAACAGTTGTAGAGAATTCCGGGTTACCGTTTTCTAAAAGGACGGTCGGCGGGCTTCCCTGCGCTGCGAGGGTGGGGCCGCCAACAGGATGGAAATCCACCGCAACCCGTCAATGTGGCCGCAAACAATTGCAATTGCCGCTGTTACCGGGACCGCCAGGAACAATCCCGCCACGCCCCATACCAATCCCCAGAAGGTCAGTGCGAGAATTATAACAAACGGGCTGAGGTTCAAGGACTGACCCAGCACCACCGTCGAGACGACGTTCATCAGCACAAAGTGAACCGCGCTGAGAACCACAATGATGATCAGAGGCACCGTGAGGCTGCCAAACTGCACCAGAGCCATCAAGGCCGGAATGACCACTGCCACCACACCGACAGTGGGGATGTAGGTTAGAAAAAATATGATGACGGCCCAGAATGCGGCAAATTGCACCGCGAGAGCTGCAAGCAGCGCGTACGATGTGAGAGCCATGATCGCGCTCAAGATTGTGTAGACGCCCAAATAGGCCTGCAGTTGCGCGGCAATCCGACGCATGATCGCCTGTCCCTCGACGCGGCCCGCGTCATCTCTTTGCAGACGGACGATCTTGGCAGCCAAATCGTTTTGCTCCGCGAGCAAAAATCCCAGATAGATTAACACCTGAATCAGCCCAAACGCCGAGCTGCCGAGCGAGCCCGCCACGACGGTGAGCAACCCGGCGAGGTCCGAGCGGGTAAAGACGTCCTCGATATTGATCCCGATTCGCAGGGGCGCGAGTCTTTTTACAATCGCGTCTTGGAGTTTCGCGACATATCCGGGAGCGTCGGCGGCCAATTGGGCAGCTTCGTTTCCGATAATCAGGGTCAGGAGATAAATGCCCACCAGGAGGAGCGCGAGCGAGCCCGTCCAGGCTACCCACCGCGGTACGTTGAATCGCACCAGCGCGTCGGCGATAGCGTTGAGGATGGCCCAGATCAGCAGCGCAAAAACAAGCGGTACCAGCAGCGGACGGCCGAGAATGAGAAATGCCAAAAGCGCGAGCGCGCCGACCAGCCAATTGGCCACCTCTCTGCTACCGGCCGTCACGCGTTTTTCCTCGACGGCGCCGCGCCATCATGCTCAGCCGCGTGGCCACCCACGCGGCCGCGCGCACCGGCGACAAAGCCCGCATTCCGTTGGACGATGTTGAGCCCGGTTTCAGGCAAGACTTGCTTTCGTTGCGAGGACAGCAGCTTCCGACCGTGTCCGCGCTCCGGTCTTGCGGAAGATCGTGCGCAAATGAAGCTTGACCGTCACCTCCGCGAGGTCGAGCTCGCGCCCGATTTGCTTGTTGGACAGACCTCGCATGACGCCGCGGAGAACTTCGCGCTCCCTGCTCGTAAGCGCTGCGACCCACGTAGCTGTTCCATCCACGGGCGTGGCCTGCGGCTGACTTTCTGCAAACAGAAAATCGGCCGGCACGCTTGTTCCGCCCGCGAGCAGCAGTTGCAGCGCATGCAGCAAATGGGTTCCGGTCGCGGTCTTCGGTATAAAGCCGCGCGCACCTGCCTGGATCACGGCCCGCACCTCGGTCGCGTTGGTCGTCCCGGAGACGACCGCGATCGGACTCTCGGGGAAAGCAGCGCCCAACTGCTTCAGCGCGTCGTAAGACATTCCCGGCATGTGATAATCCAGCAGAAACAGCTCGAACGGGCTGGACGCGGCCCTGCCTATTTGCACGACCTCATCGAAGGGAGAGGCCTCCATGATTACGGCTTCGGGGAAAAGGCGTTCGACCTGCAGGCGCAATGCGTCACGATAGAGCGGGTGATCGTCGGCGATCAAAACTCTCATGTAACGCACGGAGCGAGATTGCAATCACCAGTATAGGCGATTTTGCGGCCCAAGAAAGTTGTCCGCGGCTGCCAGGGCAGGCGGAACGGACCCGGTAATGCAAGCGTCGGCGATATCCGCCATTGCTTCGCCGACATCAGTCTTGCGCGCGAAGTCCTTCGCTATACGCCTCGCGTCGAGTTCGAGACGGGCTTGGCCGAGTTGGTCGAATGGCTGCTCGAACAAAGCGCCGAGGATCGCGTCGAAAGCGCCGCACAGGAGCTGTCGCGGCGGGGACCCTGTTGGTTTTCAAGGGAGCGGCGGCGAAAGAAAGCGGCTCTGATGAGGTTGGCTCTGGTCACGCCGCAATGGTCGTTGTCGCGAAAAGACGCGGATGCGGTTGCGGCGGGGAGCCGCGCCCCATTCGAGCTTGTATTGCTCGTCGCCACGCAAGAAATGAAACTCGCGTGCGCCTTCGCGAATGGCTTCTTCAATCGCGTACCCGGTCACGATCAAGCCGGGACTCTCATCCGCGAAGGCCACGTCGTAGCTTTGCAAATAGGCATAGGCGCGACCGCGATGTAAGAACCCGTAGTAAACTCCGGCGACCGCATCTCCAATCATCAGCGCGTAAAGGCGCGCCAGATTGGCTGCAATCAGACCAGGCAGCGCGGCGGCGTGGAATTCCCGCACGCGCCGGTCGGCAGAAACGCCGGACTGGCCGTTTTCTTTCCAGCGTGCACCCTGCAGCCGGATCAATTCGCCGAGCAGACCTTCGGAATTATCGGCGTCGCCGACAACAATGACGATCTCGCCTTTCTTGGCGGCAGCAGCGCGAGCGCGCCGGAGCTGCCGCAAGCGCAGCCGCGGCACGTGTTCCGCGAGACCGTCAATGCGGTCGGGCAGCGTGAGAACCGGCGAGGCGCTCGCGTCCGAAAGAGCCGAGCTGAGCGCGTCGCTTGGGGGCAGCCTGAGAGCGGCTGCATCGGGAGCCAATTCGGGGAATTCACAAATTTCCCAGGGGGCGGCGCGGTTGAGGGTCGAAACCACGGCCTCTGCCGCTTCACCTTGGAACGCGGGATCGATCAGCAGATCGCAATAATCGCTGATGCCGATGCCGAGCGGCAGCAAACGCAAGCCCAACGGTCCCGTTTCGAGATAGAGGGGCGCCAGCGCGACCAGCCGCGGTCCTTCGCACACGGCAATCGAGCAGAGTTGGCCGGGCGCGAACACGTCCCACCCCGGCATCAACCAGGCCGGCGATTGGAACGGTGTTGCCTGCGGCGAGCGGCGCCAAAGCTCCCACCACGCCGGGATCTCGCTCGCGAGCGACGCGGGATCGCGGATGATTTGCGTAACCAGCGAACTCATCCCGCGTCTGCCGTCCTATCGGCTGAAACCAGGACAAAAGGACAGGCCACGCTCAAGATGGACAGCGGCACGAATTTCCATCCCCGTTGAGCCGCCGCCGGGCGGGGAAAGCGAGCTTCCGCCAGCATGCGGCGCTCATGTTCCAAGCATGAGCTTCGTATAAAAGCGGTCTGTCATTCAGTAGTTCCGAAAAATCGTAATCGGATGCGCGAGGAAATCGTTCAACCGCCGCCTAAATGCCGGCAACCCTTTGGGCCTCGCGCCAGGCTTGGCTCGCCCTGGCGTGACGATTATCGGTGAGGAGCCAGCATCTCGGTGATCAGTTGCATGGGGCGCGCGTCTCGCTGCAGTTGATCGAAAGTGCATTGCCGCGGCGCTTTGTCGGGACGCCAGCGCAGGAACTTGGTTCCGTGGCGGAAACTGTCGCCGGTTATATGATCGTAGCGCACCTCGGCTACGAGCTTTGGCTTCAGCGGCTCCCATTCGCCGGAGCGTTCCGTGCTCCAACGCGAAGGTCCGCCCGGCGTCTTGCCTGTGAACCCCGGTGCTTTGCGCAAGCTCTCGAGTTGGCTGGTGAGCTGCGAACGGTCCAATTCCGCGAAACCCGAGGTGAAGCCGACATGATCTAGCTCGCCTTTTTCGTTGTAGAGGCCGAGCAGCAACGAACCCACTTCGCGACTCTTTTCGCCATAGCGAAAGCCGCCGACCACGCAGTCGGCCGTGCGCCGACATTTCACCTTCAGCATGGCGCGCTCGCCGGACTCATAGCGGCCGCCGACGCGCTTGGCGATGACGCCATCGAGCGAGCCGCCGGCGCGGGCGAGCCACTTGCGCGCGATCGTTCCGTCTCTCGTGTAGGGTGACAGGCGCAGCGCATTTCTTTCGTCCAACTGATCGAACAGCGTCTCGAGTGCGGTGCGCCGCAAACGAAGCGGTGTATCGAGCAGGCTTTCGTTTCGTGGAGTGAGCAGGATATCAAACAAAATGAAGATCGCCGGCGTCTCGTGCGCGAGCTTGCGCACGCGACTTTCCGCAGGATGCAATCGCAACTGCAGCGCGTCGAATGAGAGGGCATCGCCGACAGGAATCGCGAGTTCGCCGTCGAGGACGAATCGCTTCGGCGCCGTGGCGAGAAGTGCTGCCGCCATGTCGGGAAAATAGCGCGTCAGCGTCTTTCCCGATTTCGCGCGCAGTTCGATGCTGTCCGAGTCGCGGAAGGCGAGGCAGCGAAAGCCATCCCATTTGGGCTCGAATTGCCAACCCTCTCCTGTCGGCAAGGTGTCGACCTGCCGCGCTTCCATCGGATGCGTGTCAAGAGAGACTGCAAGCTTCGCAAACGCGATGCCCATGGGCTTTGGAGATGCAACCTCCGCAACAACGCTGCACGCCGGAACGCTGTTCCAGAGCCGCCGCGCGATGCCCTGCAGGAGCAAGTGCGACCCCGACACGATTCGAACGTGCGACCTACAGATTAGGAATCTGCCGCTCTATCCTGCTGAGCTACGGGGTCCCAGAGCACTTACCGACTTTCGTTCCACGTCCTGACCCGCGTCAAGACCAGAACCGGCCGAAACGGGCGTTCTCGGGTTCCGCTTTGACCCCGGACCGCGTTAAACTGGCGCCCACACAAATCGAGCCCGATTTAGAGAGGGAGTGAAATGAAACTTCGAGACATCCTGTATTCGAGCGTGGCTACGGTCGGCCTTGCGACGTTCGCTGCCGCCCTGATCGCATCGGCCAATCCGGCACGGGCACAGCAAGCTGCTGCGGCGCCAGCCATCGATGGCGACGACATCGGCGGCTTGGTACGCGCTCCCAGCGGGCAGCCCGAAGCGGGCGTGTGGGTGATCGCCGAAACCACCGATTTGCCCACGAAGTTCGCGCGCATTGTCGTGACCGACGACCAGGGACGTTATGTCATTCCGGACTTGCCAGCGGCGAATTATCAGGTGTGGGTGCGCGGATATGGCCTCGTCGACTCACCCAAGCTGCGCGGCAAGCCCGGCCAGCAGCTCAACATCGCGTCCGTACCGGCGCCCAACGAGGCGGAGGCCGCGCATTACTACCCGGCGATCTACTGGTACTCGATGATGAAGATTCCGGGTCAGGATCAGTTCGGCCCCAACGCGAAGAGCGGCATCCCAAAAGAATTCACCCAAATCGACTGGCTGAAGCAGATGAAGAACATCGGCTGCATCGGCTGCCATCAGTTGGGCCAGGAAGCCACCCGCACGATCCCGGCGCAATTCGGCCCCTTCAAGTCGGGCAGGGAAGCCTGGATGCGGCGGACCCAGTCCGGTCAGGCCGGCGAGATGATGACCAATCAGATCGGCGGCTATTTCCGCGGTGTGCCATACGGCTATCTCGGCGATTGGACGGATCGCATCGCCAAAGGCGAATTGCCGAAGAACAAACCCTCCCGGCCGCAAGGCTTGGAGCGCAACATCGTCGTGACCTCGTGGGAGTGGTCGGCACCGAACAAATATCTGCACGACTTGGTGTCGTCGGATAAGCGCAACCCGACGGTGAACGCATACGGCCCGCTCTACGGCTCGCCCGAATATGCCACCGACAACATGCCGATCCTCGATCCGAAGACGAACAGAGTGTCGTTCTTCAAGATGCCGGTGCGCGATCCGAAGATGCCGGAGTCGCTCGGCCCCGATCACGCAGCCGCGATTCAACCGCTGCAACCGTCCGCCTACTGGGGCGACCAGAAGCTCTGGGACACGCGCGCCAACAATCACAATTCGATGTTCGGCAAGGACGGCCGGCTGTGGCTCTCGGCCACCGTGCGCGCGGTCGACAACCCTGCGTTCTGCAAGAAGGGCTCCGCAATGCCGTCGGCGAAGGTGTTCCCGCTCGAGAAGAGCGCGCGCCAGGTCGCGGTGCTCGACACCAAGACGATGAAGTATGACTTCATCGACACGTGCTTCGGCACGCATCATCCGCAGTTCGGTTATGACGCCGACAATACGCTGTGGTTGTCGGGCACGGGCGAAGTCGCTGGCTGGGTCAACACGCGAATCTGGGACCAGACGCACGACGCGACGAAAGCGCAAGGATGGTCACCGTTTGTCCTCGACACGAACGGCAACGGCAAGCGCGACGACTATGTCGAGCCGGACCAGCCGGACAATCCGGCGAAGGATCGGCGCATTACCGGTGGCGATGGGCCCTATGCGGTGATGCCGCATCCGACCGACGGCAGCATCTGGTACACGGTTGGCGTGTTTGTCGGGAATGCTGGCTTCCTGCGTTTCGATCCGAAGACGGGATTGTCGGAAGTGTACTACGTCCCGGCGCCCGCGTTCGGCATTCGCGGCGGCGACATCGACAAGAACGGCGTGCTGTGGGGCTCCGCCTCGAGCGGTCACTTGGTCAGCTTCGATCGCCGCAAGTGCAAAGCCCCGCTGAACGGTGCGAAGGCAAACGGCAATCACTGCCCCGAGGGCTGGTCCAGTTACAAATATCCGGGTCCGGGTTTCGAGGGGTTGGGCGATAACAGCGCGGAATCGAGCTACTACACCTGGGTCGATCAGCACAATGCGGTCGGACTCGGCGAGAACGTTCCGATCTCAACGGCGAATCTCGGCGACGGCTTTGTCGCGTTGAAGGACGGCAAATTCGTCACCATGCGCATCCCTTATCCGATCAGCTTCTTCGCCAAGGGGCTCGACGCACGCATCGACGATCCGAACGCGGGTTGGAAAGGGCGCGGCCTGTGGAGCACGAATGGCGACCGCACGCCCTGGCTGATGGAGACGGGCAAGGGATCGAGCCCACGCGCGGTGCACATCCAGGTCCGTCCCGACCCGCTCGCGCATTGATCGAGAGTGTGGCCGGGTCGGCCAACGGCGTCTGCATGAATGGTATTCGCTTTCATCTGAGGTGAGGCGGACATGAACCGGATTTTTTCGCGACTCGTCATCTGCGTCGGCACGGCTCTTCTGATCTCGCCGGCCGCATTCGCGCAGTGGTCGATCGGCAAGCCGGGCACGCGCGAAGCACCCAAGGGCCAGAACCGCTACGCCTATCTGGTGATGTCCGATCCGCTGCCGGGTCGGGAGTTCGATTTCAACGACGGCTACCAGAATATGCATATGGGCGATCTGGTGCAGCTCCCCGGCTGGACCGGGGCACAGCGTTTCAGGCTGGTGCCGGTGATGCCGCGCAACGTCCGGCCGCTGTACCGGCGCGGCAATCTGATCATCTGGGACCAGGAGGGCGACGATCTCGGAAAAATTCAGGCCGAGTCGCGCGCTGCCATCGCCGGCGGAAAAAGCCGGCTCATCCCCGGCTTCGATTATTCGCCGGACGGACCGGTCAGCACGACTTATCAGGTGATCGGTGCGCGCGTGACCCGGCCTGACGGAAGCAAGCCGTTCATTCCCGACGTCTCCGACAACAAGACGCCGCGGCCCAACCGCTATGTCGAGCTCGATTTCGTCGAGCCTGCCGCCGGGGTCAGCGATGCCGATTTCGAAGCGGCGCTCTCGAAAGAGATCAATCAGGTGCTGGCGTTGCCCGGTTGGATGGCGGCGCAGCGTTTTCGCCATGCGCCCACGCCTTCGACCTCGCCGCCGCCGCGGCTCGCGTTCAGCAAATATCTCGTGATCTGGGAAACGGAAGCCACCAACGCGCAAGCTCTGCAGGACGCCCGCTTGGCTGCCGTAAAAGCCGGGCAGATCAAGCCTCCGGCCATCGACGCCGCCACAGCGCAGTCGAGCTGGTGGGTGACGGTTTCACCGTGGATCGACAAGGACGATTTCGAGCGCTAGGGGCCCAAATTCGTCCGCCAATGTCGATCTACAATCAATGAATTGTGAGAATAAATCGGCCCATCCGAACTAGCAAAGGCCGCCTTCCCTGCCCATCGGACGCAATCCATGCTAGTTTGAATCGGGTTCGAAAGCGGGCCGTTTTGGCACGGCCGCTGGAAGGCGCGGGAGGAAGCACAGCATGGTCAACATCATCGTCAACGGCACCTCGCATCAGATCGATGTCGAGGACGACACCCCGCTTCTCTGGGTGTTGCGCGAAGAGATCGGGCTTACCGGAACGAAGTTCGGCTGCGGCATCGCGCAATGCGGCGCCTGCACCGTGCACGTCAACGGCGAGGCCATGCGCTCCTGCTCGGTCACGGTCAAAGCCGTTGCGGGCAAACAGATCACTACCATCGAGGGCCTCTCGAAGGACAGCACGCATCCGGTGCAGCAGGCGTGGCTGACGGAACAGGTGCCGCAATGCGGCTACTGCCAGTCGGGCCAGATCATGGCGACGGTGGCGTTCCTCAAGACGCATCCCAATCCGACCGACGCCGATATCGACGCCAACATGACCAACATCTGCCGTTGCGGCACCTATGAGCGGCTTCGCCGCGCGATCCATCGCGCTGCCGCTTTGATCCGCACGTGAGCGGGGAGGCACCACGATGACCTATATGACTCTTTCCCGTCGCCAGTTCGTCGTCACCGCGGTCGGCGCCGGCGGCGCTTTTGCGCTCGGCATCGGTACGCGGTCTTCGGCCGAAGCAGCGACCTTGAGCGTGCGTCCGTGGAACGACGACACCACGCGCTATCCCGGCGAGATCAACGCCTGGGTCGTGATCCAGCCCGACGACACGGTGATCATCCGTTACGGCCGCGCCGAGATGGGGCAGGGGAGCTTCACAACGCTGCCGCAGATTCTCGCCGAAGAGCTCGAATGCGATTGGAATTTGGTGAAGCCGGAATATGCGTCGGCCAATCGCAATGCGCGCGACAACAAAGTCTACGGCAGCCTCTCGACCGGCGGCAGCCGCGCGGTGCGCGAGCAGGGCGACATCGTGCAGCAGGCGGGCGCCAGTGCGCGCGAACGCCTGATCGCGGCGGCGGCGAAACGCTGGAACGTGCCTGCGGCCGAATGCTTCGCGGCGATGAGCAAGGTCACCCACAAATCTACGAACCGCACTTTCAGGTTCGGCGAGCTCGCGGCCGAAGCGGCGGCGATCAAGCTCGACAAGGAGCCCGCGCTCAAGCGGCCCGATCAGTACAAGTTCATCGGCCGGCGGCTGGCACGGCTGGACACTCCGCTGAAGATCAATGGCTCGGCGAAATACGGCATGGATCTGGAAGTGCCGGACATGGTGCGGGCGGCGATTCTCAAGACGCCGGTGTTCGGCGGCAAGGTGAAATCGGTCGACGAAAGCGGGATCACTTCGCGCCGCGGCGGCGTGCAAGTGGTGAAACTCGACAACGCGGTCGCGGTCATTGCCGACCGTTACTATCGCGCGCAGAAGGCGCTCAACGCGCTGAAGATCGAGTGGGAGGTCGGCGCGCAGGCGACCACCAACAGCGCGCAGTTCCGCAAGATGTACATCGATGCGTTGAACGAGAAGGGCGCGGAAGCCCGTCACGACGGCAACGTCGACGAGGCCATGGGCAAGGCCGCCAAGGTGATCGAGGCGACCTACGACGTGCCGATCATCGCGCACGCGCCGATGGAGCCGCTCAATGCCATCGCACATGTGCAGGCGAATCGCGTCGACGTCTGGGTCGGCACACAGAACGCCGATGCCGCGCTCGCGCTCGCTGCGCAAGTCTCCGGCATGAAGCCCGAAGACGTCTACATCCACAACACGTTCTCCGGCGGCGGCTTCGGCCGCAGGCTCGGTCCGGACGAAGTGGGCCAAGCCGTTGCGCTTTCCAAAGCTGTCGGCAAACCGGTGAAGCTGGTGTGGACGCGCGAGGAAGAAATTCGCCAGGGCCGCTATCGCACGCAAGCCGCGATCCGCTTCAAGGCAGGCTTTGCGGCCGACGGAACAGCAGTTGCGCTCGAGATGCGCAATTCGGCGGGGAGCGCGAACATTGCTGCAGCGAAGGACGGCATCGACCAGCAGACGCTGCAGGGCCTGATCAACACGGCCTACAAGCTGCCGAACTTCCGCATCCTCACCATGCTCAAGAACACGCATGTGCCGCTGGGTCCGTGGCGCGCGCCGGGGCACTCGCAGAATGTGTTCTTCGTGGAGAGCTTCGTCGACGAGATGGCGTACGCGGCCGGCAAGGACCCGTTCGCGTTCCGCCGCGAGCTGCTGGCGCATCGTCCCGATTTCCAGCAGGTGATGGATGTGCTCGCCGAGAAGGGCGACTGGGGCAAGCCGCTGCCGAAAGGAAAGGGCCGCGGCGTCGCCGTGCACGAGAGCTACGACTCGATCGTGGGCATGATCGCCGAAGTCACGGTGACCGGCGGGCAGGTCAAGGTCGATCGCGTCGTCATCGCGTGCGACTGCGGCACGGTCGTCAATCCGCGCGGTGTGGAGAACCAGCTCGAAGGCGGCATGATCTACGGCCTTTCGGCGGCGCTGTTCGGCGAGATCACGGTCAAGGACGGCCGCGTCGAGCAGGGCAATTTCGACACCTATCCGGTGGTGCGCTTCAAGGACGCGCCGAAGACGGAGGTCTACATTTCGCCGACGCCCGGCAAGAAGTGGGGCGGCATCGGCGAGCCGGGTGCGACCATGATCCAGCCCGCGGTGACGAACGCGATCTTCGCCGCTACCGGAAAACGCCTGCGCTCGCTGCCGATCCGCGGCCAGCTCGGCGGAAACGTGTAGTAGTCGTGTAGTTGGCGCCAATATTTCGCCGTGACGGCCGGAGCTAACCCGGCCATCACATCCAGGCCATCGGCAAAATGGTCGGACTGTCGACCGATCCGGCCGGGTGCTTTGTGCGCTACGAGATTTTCGGAGTCTATTGACCTCCCTGACCGGAAGCCGGTCCGCGAGCCCCGATCACGGCGGCGTGCGGGGAGAAATACAATCTTCGCAAGGCGCAATCCGAACGATATGGTCCCCCCGATTCGAGAGGGCTCATGCGCAGAGATTCCAAGCTTTATGACATTTTGATCGCGTCACCGCTGATTGTGCTGCTGCTGCGCGGGGCTTACGACGCGATCCAGCGTATCGCGGGCGCTATGACCCTCATCGTTGCGGGATCCCATCCGCCGGACCTGATCCTCGCGATGCTCAGCAGTATTCTTCTGCTGGCGTTCCTGTGGTTCCAAATCGTGCTGTTCTTCGTTCGCCAGCTGCCGGCACGGAAATCGGAAAGCATCGTGGTTAAGATCGTGGCTTTGCTGGGAAGCCAGAGCGTCGCCTTGATTTCGCTGCTGCAACCTGCCAACGCGGCGCCATCATTACAGATCGTCTCCCTGGTGATCACCGTCATCGGCCTGTTCGGATCGTGCTACGCGCTTTGGTATTTGGGGCGCGCGTTCAGTATCCTGCCGGAGGCGCGGGTTCTGGTAGTGCGTGGGCCGTACCGGTTCATGCGGCATCCGCTGTATTTTTTCGAGACGCTCGCATTTTTCGGCATTTCGCTCGTTTACCAACAGCCATTGGCCGCTCTGCTGGTGCTGCTTGTGATCACCGCGCAAGTAATCCGCATGGGTTATGAGGAGCGCGTCCTGGCGGCGCAATTCCCAGCCTATGCGGACTATGCGCGGAACACCGCCCGAGTCATTCCGCTCGTATATTAGAATCGGAAGGTATGACCGAGGCGAATGACCGCTTGCGTCGAGCGGGCGACAAACTCCTGACCCGGAATGAGAGCAGCCTGTCCGACGGAAGCAAAGAACTCCTGGCCGGGCTCGTACTCCCAGCGGTAGCGCAGCGAGAGAGCGAATTTTTCGCTGACATTGTCGTATTGGACTTCGGTGTACAGCTGCATGTCCGGACTGAAATTCGTAATCAAGGACAATGACACGGCGTGGATGTTGAGCAGCCCGCCGGGCATGTCGAGATAGGTGTAGACGTATTTGGGCGCGAACTGGAAGGTCGCGTTCGGGCGCATGTCGAGCTGCAAAGTCGCCTTTAGCTGATTGCCGTTGTAGTAGCTGCAGCAAAGCACGTCGAGCTGGCCAAAAATCGGCCGCGCATTCGACGTGCGGATGTAGAGGCTCCCGTTGGTCCAGTGATAACGGCCGGGTGAAACCGGGATTTTGCCGGCGATTTTGAACGTCGATGGCACATCCTCGAAATCGTCGAAGCCGCGCAGGTAGAGCTCGTCCGTCGAACGCAACGAGACACCGGTCCAGACACCATTCTCGCGTGACTGGAGACGATTGTTCAGACCCGTGACGAAATACCAGGATGTCGCAAGATCGACCCAGCGCCAGCCGAGGTCGCGGCGACGATATTGCGCGATGCCGTCCCACTGGCGGATGCCGGTGCGGTTGGTGAATCCAAGAGCCGGAAAGTACTTCGTGCCAAGTTGTTTGAAGCGCGTTTCGAGGCCGAAAGGCTCGTTTGGCAGATTGAGCGCAGCGCCGAAGGAGTCGTCGTCTCCTTTGGTGTCCGAGAAGCTGCGCACGTAATAAAGGTCGCCCAAAAGGACCTTGCCGGGTTGAATATTGGAATTGCGGTACTGGAAATCGACGCCGGCAAGCGTGTTTTCGGTATGACCGGTGGGATCTCCCTTGGTAAAGACGACCCCCAGCTTGGATTCGCCGATGGGCTGCGTTATTCGCGCAACCGACAGGACCTGGCTTCGTTTCGAATTGCCTGTGCCGTTGGTCACGACCGAGAGCGCGCCGATGCCGAGCCCGGCAAACTCGCCTGACAGTTTCGCGCCGCCGATAAGGCTGACGGGAATGCCGTTGGCGAGGCCGAGATTGCGCGAGAAAAACGGCGATCCGTTTTCGGCCGGGTAGTTGTAATCGTTGGTCGCGGAAAAATCGCGGCCGCCGAATTCGAACGTGGCGGCATCCTGCAGAAAGAAATTCCGCGTCTCTGGCTGGAAGAGGTTGAAGCGCGTGGTGTTGACTTGCAGCAGATCAAGCGGACTGTCTGAGAAGTCCGGATTGACGGTAAGCGTGCCGGTCAGATCCGGCGTGATCTTGTAGAACGCGTTCCCACTGGCGCGAAAACTCGTGGTTTCGTGCTGCGGCTGCTGCCAATCGAAGCGGTAGCGCGCCGAGCCGTAGAGCTGGATGTCCAGCCCGAATCCCTGATTGATGCCCTCAATGCCGCTCAGTGTACCGGCTCGGGAAATATCGGTCGCGAGCGCGGCTGCACTGATCGTGCTCCAGCGGTCGCGCTCGTTGAGATGGCGGATTTCCCTAGAGAATTCGAGCACCCAATCCGACTTCGTGGGATCAAACGACAAGTCCTTGAATGGAATTGCCATCTCGACGGTCCAGCCGTCGATGACGACGCGCGAGCGCCCTGTCCAGATCGTGTTCCATTCGCGGATGAAATCGCTGTTGTTCTGGATCAACTGATCCAGGCGCCCGCCCAGCGAGTTCATTACGAATTGGTAGCCGTTGCGGCGCGTGTTCAAGGGATCGAGATAGACCCGCACAGTGTCGTCGCCGCCGAAATTGCCGTCGCGGTTCATGCTGGTGCCGCGGATCAACTCCGGATGACGGTCGTAGGCGTAGACGTAAACGTAGAGATTGTTGGTGTCGTACAGGAAACGAACGTCGGTTCGTTCCGACGCCAACTGCCCCTCGTTGGGATCGGTTTGGTAGAATTCCGTGATGGGCTCGGCTCTTTGCCAAACGGGATCGGAAAGGTCGCCGTCGATGGTCGGCGCTTCGCCCGCTTGGATGCGCGTCGCCTTGGCGGCAGGGATGTAGGTGCTGAAATCTCGCGCGGCCGGGTGACCGTCGGCCTCGGGCGCGGACGCCGCGAAAACAGGCGCGCATTCGACCGTCAGCACCGCTGCTGCCGCCATGACGGCGGCGACAGCACGCAAGACACTCCTCCGCTCCGCGCGCTTTCGCGCGTTGTATGTCCACTCCACCCGGCAATTGCCCCCAGCGCCGCCGAAACCAGGCGGCACGGTTTTCTTTTGTTCCTAGCGAAAGACGCACTCGGCCACAACCAGAAAAATACAGACAAGATGTGGAAAATAGGTTCCTGCGGCGACTCGAAGCCGAGCCGAAGCTTGCCGATGCGAGCGGGGGTCTTAGTCGCGCTGTTCCAAGGACAGCCAGCGGGTGCGATTTACGTCGCGCGCATTGGCGATCCAGCCTTTCACGTAAGGCTGCACGATCGTGCGATTGGCGCGGAAGTTGCGCGTGATCCAGACGTGGTCGTCGAGCGCGATCTGCTCTGCCCGCTTCAGGAGCGCCCCGCGCTTTTCGGTGTCGACCTCGGCGTCGGCTTTCGTGAACAGCGCATCGAACGCGGGGCTGCTGTAGCGGGCGTAATTCTGGGCATTCCCGGTCGTCATCAGCATCAGGAAATTCGAGGCGTCACTGAAGTCAGCCGCCCATGAGCCCGCGCCGATATCGAAATCACCCTCGCGCAGCTTGGTGTAATTCACCTGAGTTTCGGATTGGACAATTTCGAGATCAACATAGATCGCCTTCCACATCGCCTGCATGGCGACGGCCGCACGGCGGGCGTCACCCTGTGCGGAGGTCGCGTACGTGGTGCGCAAATGATGCTCCGCGCCGTAGCCCGCCCCGCGCATGAGCGCCTGCGCGCGCTGCACACGTTCTGCGTAGGGCGTGATGCGGAACGGCAGTTCCGCGCCGCCCGGATAGTTCGCGATCCCCGGCGGCACGATGTTGTAGGCCGGTTTCTCGCCCAGCCGATAAATGCGGTTGGTCAGCGTGTCGCGATCGAACGCGAGGTCGAGCGCTTCGCGCACGCGCACATCGTCGAACGGTTTGCGCTTCTCGTTGAACACGACGTAGTCGATGGCGAGCGTGGGCGTTTGGCGAATGGCGCCCGGCAGGTTGGCGCGAAGCCAGTCGACCTGGTCGGCGGGAAAGGGGTTCTGCGTGTCCAGCTCCCCGGCGCGAAAACGCTTGAGTGCTGCTGCTGCGTCTTCGGTGGGATAGAACACGACCTGTTCGATGCGGACGTTCGCGGCATCGTAAAAGCGCGGGTTCTTCTTCAGTGTGATGTGGTCGTTGGCAACGCGCTCGGCCAGCACATAGGGCCCGTTCGAGACGTAATTGCCCGGTTGCGTCCACGCCGCTCCCTTGGCCTCGATAACATGCCGGGGGACGGGGTAGGTGATGTTGTGCGCGAGCAACTCGGGCAGATAGGGCGCCGGATGTTCGAGCTCCAGCAACAGCGTGTGCTCACCTTCGGTGCGGACGCCCAGCGCAGTGGGCGGAAGCTTTCCCTCCATGACCGCGCGTGCATTTTTGAAAGCATAGAGAATGGCGCCGTATTTCGACGCGGTTTTGGGGTCGAGCGTGCGCCGCCAAGCGTAAACGAAATCCTCTGCCGTGACCGGCGACCCATCGGACCAGGAATGCTCACGCAAGGTGAACCTCCAGGTCTTGCCATCGGGGGACACGGAGGCGTTCTCGGCGGCGCCGAAGATCGCTTTGCTTTCCGCAGCCTCGGTATAGAGGCCCATCATCATGTCGCCGATGACCCATTGCTCCCACGAGGTGTCGGCGAGCGCGGGATCGAGGCTCTCGACCTCGGCGCCATTGCCGCGGTGAAGCACGTTCTCACGCGCTGCCATTGGCGGTGCATTTTGCACTTTGTCGGCCGGCTCCCCGCACGAGGCGAGGAGAATGAGCGCAGCCAAGGCGGTAACATGGCGAATCATTCTAAGAGCACGCTATCGCTGCCCATGGCACGCGCCAAGCGAGGCGTCGTTCACGCATGCGAGGTGGAAACGCGCGCCTGTTCGTCGACGCTGAGCCAGCGCGTGTGATGGGTGTCGGCGGAATTGTCCTCCCAGCCCTTGACGTAAGGGCGCACGAGAGCGCCCGAGATCCAGAAATTGATCGGACACCAGACGTAGTCCTTGAGCGCGATGGCCTCGGCCCGCGCCAGCAGCGCGCCACGTTTGGTCAAGTCTAGTTCTACGGCCGCCTCGTCGAGCAGCTTTTCATAGGCGGGGTTGTGGTAGTGGCCGTAATTGTTGGCGTTCCCCTGGCGCAGGAGATCCAGAAAATTCGACGCGTCGTTGTAATCGGCGCCCCAAGCGGGATTGGCGATATCGAAGTCGCCGGTCTGGATGCGGTTGTAGAAGATCGCGGCATCCAGCTGCAGGATTTGCGCATCGACGTAAATCTGTTTCCACATCTGCTGCACGGCCACCGGCACGCGACGCGCCGTCGTCGCCGCCGAGCGGATTATGAGCGACGTGCGCAAGAGGTTATCCGGACCGTAACCCGCCTGGTGCATCAATTCCTGCGCCCGTTTGAGCCGCTCCGGAAACGGCATGGATTTGAAGCTCAGGAAAACCCCGCCTGGATAATTCGCAATTCCCGGAGGAATCATGTTGTAGGCGGGAACTTCCCCGACCTTGGTGATCTTGTTGACGATCGTCTCGCGATTGACGGCGAGACTTAGCGCCTCGCGCACCCGCACATCGTCGAATGGTTTGCGGGCCTGATTGGCGACCAGATACTCGATCGTGAGAACGGGGTTCAGATGCAGGATCTCCGGCATGTTGGCGCGCAACCAATCGATCTGTTGCGAAGGCATGCGGTCCTGGATGTCGAGCTCGCCGGCGCGCAGGCGCTTCAGCGCCGCTTCATAATCGGTCGTGGGGTAGAAGATCGCGCGGTCGATCGTCACATTGGCGGCGTCATAGAACCTTGCATTCTTGATCAGCGTGACGTGGTCGTTCGGCGCCCATTCGGTCAACGCGTACGCGCCGTTGCTGACATAGGTCCCGGGCTTGGTCCAGGCATCGCCTTTTTCCTGCACGAGATGGCGCGGCACCGGAAGGGTGGTGACGTGCGTCATGAACTGGAGCAGATAAGGAACCGGGCGTTCCAGTTCGACGACGAACGTCCTTTCGTCCTGCGCCTTGGCGCCGAGCGCGTCGAGCGGCATCTTGCCGGTGTTCACCGCTTCGGCATTCTTCACAAGATAGAGATAATAGGCGTAGCTGGCTGCCGTCTTGGGATCGAGGATGCGCTGCCAGGCAAACACGAAATCCTGCGCGGTTACCTTCTGACCATCCGACCACAGATGATCACGCAGATGGAAGGTCCAGGTCTTGCCGTCTTCGGATTGCTCCCAGCGTTCTGCTGCGCCCGGAATAATCTCGCCCTTCACGTCCTCTGTGGTCAGTCCGACCATGAGATCGCCGAGGATGTTGATTTCCCAGTTTCCCAGCACGTGATGCGGATCGAGGCTCAACGGCTCTGCGGCATTGCCGCGATTGAGCACGACTTCGCCTGGGGCAGCCGATGCGGCCGCACCGGCCTGCTTGGTCGCCGTGCCGCTCTGACCGCATGCAGCCAAAAACGCCGCTCCGCCTACGGAGGATAGAAAGGCTCGCCGGGTCTGAGAGGGCATGATCATGGACGTGTCTCACGCGTTTGGGGCGAAGGTTACAACGCAATCGACGCCGATTTCAAAACGGTGGCGCTTGCCTACACGGGGTCGTGTTCGGCCACGAAATGGCCGGGCGCAACCTCGATCAGCTTGGGCGTGTATTGCTCGGCATCGGGATCGTCGATCCGCTTGGATTTCAAGAACATCAGGGCCGAGCGCGTATCGAGCGGGGAGGGCAGCTCGGGCGGAAGCAGGCGCCGCGGCTTGGCCCGCTCGAGCTTGGGATCGGGAATGGGCACCGCGGAAATCAGCGCCTTGGTGTAAGGGTGGCGCGCGTCGGCATAGATCGCATCGCGCGAGGCAAGCTCCACTACGCGGCCGAGATACATCACCATCACCCGATGCGAGACCTGCCGCACCACCGACAGGTCGTGGCTGATGAAGATCAACGACATGCCGAATTCGGCTTGCAGGGCAAGAATCAGATCGACGATCTGCGCCTGAATCGAGACGTCGAGCGCGCTGACCGCTTCATCGCAGATGATCAGCTTGGGCTTGAGGATCATGGCGCGCGCCACGCCGACCCGCTGATTTTGTCCGCCGGAGAATTCGTGCGGATAGCGGTTGATCCAAGCGGGATCGAGCCCGACCTTCTCCATGATTTCGGTCACGCGCGCATTTCCCTGGGTGCGCGAAAGCTCAGGGGCCAGCGAACGCAGGGGCTCGGCGATGCTCTGGCCGATGGTCATGCGCGGATCGAGACTCGCAAGAGGGTCCTGGAACACGATCTGGAATTCTTTGCGCAAAGCGCGGATTTCGGCTTCGGCCGCGTCTCCGAGATTGCGGCCGCACCACACCACCGTGCCGGCGGTCTTGGGTAAGAGGCGGATGATGGCGCGCGCGAGGGTGGACTTTCCGCAGCCCGACTCGCCCACGACGCCGAGCGTCTCGCCTTCCCGAAGTGTGAAACTTACACCGTCGACCGCGCGCAGAGGCTTGTACTTCGGCAGGAAACCGCCGACGCGGACTGGAAAATGCACCTTCACGTCGTTGACCGCGAGCAAGGTGGTCCGCTCCTCCGCGGCCGTGAGCGGCTTCAGGTTGATGTGGCCTTGGCGGACCGGCTTGTCCAGCCGCGGCATCGCATCTAGCAGCATGCTCGTATAGGGATGCTGCGGGCGATAAAAAATCGCCTCGGCCGGACCCGCTTCGACGAATTCGCCGTAGCGCATCACTTGCACGCGGTCGCACATCGCGGCGATCACGCCCATGTCGTGGCTGATGAGCACGACCGACGTGTTCAGCTCTTTCTTGAGATCGCGCATGATGTCGAGAATCTGCGCCTGCACGGTCACGTCGAGCGCGGTGGTGGGCTCGTCCGCGATGAGAAGATCGGGACCGCAGGCGGTTGCCATGGCGATCATGACGCGCTGGCGCATGCCGCCAGAAAGCTCGTGCGGATATTGTCGCATGCGGCGCTTGGCTTCCGGAATGCGCACAAGCTCGAGGGTTTCGACCGCGCGGCGTGCGGCCTCCTCGCGACTCATGCGTTTGTGGACGATCAGTGTCTCCATGATCTGATTGCCCACGCGCATATGCGGCGTGAGCGAGGTCAGCGGGTCCTGAAAGATCATCGTGATCTTGGAGCCGCGGATGTCGTTGAGGCGCGTCTCGCTCGCCCCGATCAGTTCTTCTGAGCGATAGGTCGCACTGCCCCTCGCCTTGCCATTCCCTGCGAGCAGGCCGGCCACCGCGAGGAACAACTGGCTCTTGCCTGAGCCGGATTCCCCGACGACGCCCAGGACGTCGCCTTCGTTGACGTCGAAGCTGACGTTCTTGACGGCGTGCACCTCGCCATCGGGCGTGGCAAAGCGCACGTCTAGATTCTTCACGGAAAGAACGGGCGCCATACCTCAGCGGTCCTTGGGATCGAGCGCGTCACGCAAGCCGTCGCCGATGAAGTTGAAGCAGAACAGCGTCACCGCCATGAAGACCGCCGGGAAGATGAGGGTCCACGGCGCGGTCTCCATGGTGGAGGCGCCGTCCGAGATCAGGACGCCCCAGGAGGTGAAGGGCTCGCGAATGCCGAGCCCGAGAAACGAGAGAAAGCTCTCCGCGAGAATGACGCCCGGAATGGTCAGCGTGACGTAGACAATGACCGGTCCCACCACGTTCGGGACGATGTGCCGGCTTATGATGCCGAAATTGCCGACGCCCGCCGCGCGCGCCGCTTCGACGAATTCCTTCTGCTTGGCGGAAAGCGTCTGTCCACGGACGATTCGCGCCATGGTCAGCCAGGAGACAGCGCCGATGGCGACGAACAACAGCACGAAATTCTGGTTGAAGATGACCATCAGAATGATCACGAAGAAGATGAAGGGCAGCGCATAGAGAATGTCGACGACGCGCATCATCACCGCATCCACCCGGCCGCCGATGAATCCGGCCGCTGCCCCATACAGCACGCCGATGGCTAGGCTCACCAGTGTGGCGACAATGCCGACGGCGAGCGACACGCGCGCGCCGTAGAGCACGCGGACGAAAAGGTCGCGTCCGACAATGTCGGTGCCGAACCAATGCGCGCCGCCCGCGTGGCACATCACCTCGGTGCCGGGCCACCAATCCGGCGCGCAGGAAATCACGTCATAGTCGATGTCGCTGAAGGCATAGGGCGAGAGGATCGGCGCGAACAGCGCCATCAGCGTGATCAGTGCGAGCAGCACCATGCTCAATACCGCCGCCTTGTTGCGGAACAGGCGGCGCCGCGCATCGGCGAGCAGGCTGCGCCCTTTCACAGTCTGCGATTTGAGCATCAGCTCGGCGTCGGGATGTGTCGCGTCCGGACGTCCGATCATTCGTACCTCACGCGCGGATCGAGCACGCTGTAGAGCAGATCGGCGATCAGGTTCAGGCTGATGATCAGCACGGCGTAGAAGATGGTGACGCCCATGACCAGCGTGTAATCGCGGTTCAATGCGGCTTGAACGAAATAGCGCCCAATGCCGGGCAGGCCGAAGATCGTCTCGACGATCAAAGATCCGCTTACGATGTCGGCAATCGCCGGCCCGAGATAGCTGACCAGCGGCAACAGCCCGGCGCGCAGCGCGTGGTGGGTGATGATGCGCCAGGTTGGCAATCCCTTGGCGCGCGCCGTGCGGATGAAATTGGAATGCAGCACCTCGACCATGCTGCCGCGCGTCAATCGCGCGATCACCGCAATCGGCGCCAGCGACAGCACGATGACGGGAAGCAGCACGTTTGTCAGCGCCCCGCCGTTCCAGCCTCCCACCGGGAGCGTGATATCGAGTCCGAAAATGTGGATGCCGTAAATCCCGAAGATCAGCTGCAACAACGGCGCCGTCACGAAGGACGGAATGGTGATGCCGATCATCGCCAGCGTCATGACCGAATAATCGGGCGGCCGATTTTGGCGTAGCGCGGCCAGAACACCGAGAGTCGTGCCCACGAAAATCGCGAGCGTGATCGCGGCCAAGCCGAGCCGCAGGCTCACCGGGAAGCCGGTTGCTATCAGCTGGCCGACTGTGAAATCCCGGATCTTATAAGAGGGCCCGAAATCGCCATGCGCGAGCCGGCCGAGATAGATGAAGAACTGCTCATAGACCGGCTTGTCGAGGTCGTAGGCGGCCGCGACATTCTTGGCGATTTCCGGAGGCAGGCGGCGTTCCTGGTCGAAGGGACCGCCCGGCGCCAGCCGCATCATGAAAAACGTCAGCGTGATGATGATGAATAGCGTCGGAATGGCGCCAAGGGCCCGGCGGATCGCATAGGACAGCATGGGCTGGATGGCACTCCGGGACGCCGGTTTTCGTGTGGTTCAAGCCTTGTCGAGCGCACCCGCCGATGTCAATGCGCGAGGCCGTCACCTGCGGAAGCCGGCCGTTCGTTCCGCCACGCGGCCCAGCGCGTCTCCAGCGGTGCTCCGTGCTTGGCCCACCAGTCCGGGTCGACTGCCAGGGCGCGCGCGAAGTTTGACGGCGTTGTCGGCAAATGCGGGCGCATGTCGGCTTGCGTCTCCGGATTGGGCTGCACCAGCGGAATGGAGGAGAACCGCGCCGGACCATAGGGCAGGTACCGCGCTTCCTCGGCGAGCGGCCGCGGGCCCGTCGCGAAGCGAATGAAGTCAAGCGCGCGCTTCTTGTTGGGATCACCCTTGGGGATGGCGAAAACGTCGAGCTGGTAGAGCTGCCCGTCCCAAATGGTTCGGATCTTCGGTTGGACGTCGATGCTGAAAATTCGCGCGTTCAGGGCCGTGGACATGGCTGCGTCTCCCCGCGACAGCATCTCGGCCGGTTCGGCAGCGCGCCGCCACCACACGACGTTGGATTTGATCGTGTCCAGCTTGGCGAAAGCGCGCTCGACGCCGGCTTGTGATTCCAGCGTCGGGTAGACGCGCCACGGCTGCACCCCATCGGCAAGTAGCGCCAGTTCGAGATTGAATTTGGGGCTGTCCTTCAGACCGCGCCGGCCAGGAAAACGGGCGATATTGAAAAAATCCGCGGCCCTGCGCGGCTTCTCGCCGGCGAATCGGGAATCGTCCACGCCAATGACTTGGCTGTACACGACGCTTCCCACCCAGCAGGGCCCGATCGCGCCCGGCACGAAGTCTGCTCTCGCGCCCCGGCCGTTAACGCCAGGCGGCAGCTCGATCCCTTCGAGACGTTCGAGCAGGCCCTGCCGGCAGGCCGCAGCGGCATCCTCGAGTTCGAGATCGACCACGTCCCATTCCACCTCGCCGGCGGCAACCTGCGAGGAAATTTCCTTCAGCCCGCCGCCGTAGTTGGCGACTTTGATGTCGACATGGGTCTTGTCCGTGTACGGATGGAACAGTGCAAGCGTCTGCGCTCGGCCGTAGGCATCGCCCCAACTAACGACGGTCAGTTCTTCAGGGCTCCGCATGATCCAGTACACGCCCGCCCCGGCCAGAACGACGCCTGCACAGGTTGCGGCGAGCCAGCGGGGAACTCTCATGCGGAGAAGCGCCTACTTCGCGGATTTCGAGCCGGTACCCAGAATCGACTTCAACGAGACCCCAGGCTGCGTCAGAAGGTCAAGCGGCGAGACGGCCCCGTTTTCAATCTTCCGCACGATGCCCTTGGCCAGATTGCGCACGTCAGGCCCGTAGCTCGGCTTTGCCCACGGTCCTTTGACGAAGAACGGTACGCCGATGTCGACAACCTTTAGGCCGGGAATGCCTTTGGTGGCCTTAGGTTCGAAATGGAATTCCAGGGTCTGGGCAGCGAAATCGACATCTCCCTGTCCGGTCATCTCGACGGCCGGATTGACCATCTGAAAGTCCTTGGTCTGCATCACGCCGTGGTCGACGGTGAAGCTCCCGCCCATCTTCACGAACTCCGTCTTGGTGCCCCCGCCCACTGCCGCGCCGAGTGCTTCGCCGGTAAGCACAGACTGCACGAGACGCGCGACCGCCACGAGATCCGCGCCAGCGAGTTCGCCGTTGTTGAAGCGGACGTCGCCCTTGCCGTTCAGATTGCCGACAATTGCTTTGCTGGTGTCGCCCTTCGAGGACAGGTCCAAGCTGACGGCGCCCTTTCCGGTAATCCGGTTGAAGTCCATCAAAGCGACAAGGAAGGGCTGGGCATTGATGCCTTCCATCTCGAGGGTCTGATGGAAGCTCGGAACCGACCCACGCGCATCCACAGTGAGCGTGCCTTTGCCCTTGCCGCCGTAAGCCGTGAGGCTCGACAAATCCGCCTTCAGCACGCCGTCTTCCAGCTTCGCCTTCACCACGGCCTGCTCGAGCTTCAGATGCGGCAGGATCATGCCCCCGACCGCGAGAGTCAGATCGGCATCGACCGCCTTCAGTCCGCTCAGCGCAAAAGGTGCGTCCGGATTGGCCGCCTTTGCCTTGGCGGCTTTGACGGTGTCGGTCTCCGTCCCGGGCGCAAGATAGGGGTTGAGGTCGAGCCGGTCGATGCTGAGATGGCCGCGTGCGGTCAGCACTTTCGGATTGGTGTCGAGGCTGATGTCGCCGTTCACGTTCATCGAATCGAAACCGAGATGCGTGTGGCTCAGCGAGTACACGCCTTCGCGCGCCGTGAAGGTGCCTTCCAGCGCCAGCAGGCCGAAGCCGTTCCCCGGGGGCATAGGGCTGCCGAGCCAAGCGGCAAAACTGCGCACCGAATGCGCGCCGAGCTTGAGCGCACCGGAGATGTTTTCGGCGCCGAGCTGCCCGGTGAACTCGGCATTGATGACGTTGGACTGGATCGAAATTCGCGCGCCCGTCGTCTTGGCGCTGAGCAGCTGACCGAAATTGTCGAGCCGCCCGTCGACCTTCAGTTTCTCGCCGTTGTAGGTCAGCATGCCGCCAAGCGTCAGGGGTCGGGCGAGCGTTTGCCTCGCAATGTCCGGCATGTCGAGCGACAGGCTCACATCGGTAACCGCGGCGCTCTTGCCCGAATCGGCATCGTAGTAGGAAACGGTGCCGTCCTTGAGGTTGAGATGCGAGAATCCAATCCGGTTCAGCGCGGCGGCATCGGCCGGCTTGGGCGCGCCGGATGCGGTTCCGAACGTCCAATTGGCGTTGCCGCTCTTCGTCACCTCGAGATGAATCACCGGCTTTTGCAGTACCAATTCCGTGACTTCGAGCCGTCCGGAGATGAGCGGCATCAGCCGCGCGCCGACCACGAGATTGTCGACGGCCATCATCTCGGCATCGCGAGCGCCGGGCAAATTGGCAATCGTGACGTTGGAGAGGGAGAGCCCGATTTCGGGATAGACCGTGAGGTGCAGCGATCCGTTGATCTTCACCTCGCGCGAGAGGGCCGCACTGGCGGCCCGTTCCAATGGACCTCGATACATATTGAGCGGGATCAAGAACGGTGTCGCCAAAACAGCCAGAATGGCGGTGAACACGATCAACTGAATCTTGGCACTGCGACTCATGGGATTCCTTGGCGAGTGGCGGACCTTTCGGGCCGAAAGCGTCACAAATCGGCCGGTACGGCCAGCGGGGCATGTATGAAAGGTAACCTCGCTTCCCAACAGGGCGAAAATACGTCTGCAACCGCGACTTTTTTGCGATTGCGCGCACCGGCATTATGCTTATGATAATCATTCGCAGTTTGGAAGCGTCTGCTATGCGTTTCGCTTGGCGGTTTGTCGCGCTCAGCCTCGGCGCGCTGGTGTTTGTGGCACCGGCTAGGGCCGCGGATGTGCTGAATATTTACTCCGCGCGTCACTACGATTCGGACGAATTGCTCTACGACGGCTTCGAGAAGGCCACCGGTATTCCCGTGAATGTGATCGAGGGCGACGGGCCGGAACTGCTCGCCCGCATGAAGGCCGAAGGCAAGAACTCGCCCGCAGATGTGTTCCTGACCGTCGATGCCGGCAATCTCTGGCTTGCGGAAAAAGAGAAGCTGTTCCAGCCCGCGCAGTCGAAAATTCTCGACGCGCGCATTCCAGCGTCGCTGAAGAGTCCCAAGAATCTCTGGTTCGGATTCTCGACCCGCGCGCGGCTGATTTTCGTCAACGCCAAGAAAGTCGATCCGAAACTGGTGCAGACCTATGACGCGCTGGCTGCCCCGAGGCTCAAGGGCAAAATCTGCATGCGGTCGAGTTCGGCCGTCTACAATCTGTCGCTGCTTGGCGCGATGGTGGCACACTGGGGCCCCGCCAAAGCCGAGCAGTGGGTGAAAGGCGTCGTCGCGAATTTCGCCCGGTCGCCCCAAGGCGCGGACACGACGCTGCTGCAAAGCGTTGCGGCAGGCGAATGCGGCGTCACGATCGCCAACCATTATTACTACATGCGGCTGGTGAGCTCGAAATCGAAGGCCGAACGCGACGCGGCCGCGAAGCTTACTCCCATTTTTCCCGATCAGGATGGTTTCGGCACGCATGTGAACATTTCCGGCGGCGGTGTGATGGCGTCCGCGCCGCACAAGGCGATCGCGGTGAAGTTCCTCGAATTCATGGCGAGCGATGGCGCTCAAGCGATCATCGCTGGCGCCAATTACGAATTCCCGGCGGTCGCGAGCGTCGCCACAACGCCGGAAT
>Ga0310810_10001038_pt1 | contig 28331 bp, 29 predicted proteins | sample NCmetagenome_FD_207641 | JGI IMG/M metagenome (GOLD analysis project Ga0310810, IMG submission 207641) | Soil microbial communities from experimental microcosm in Duke University, North Carolina, United States - NC | ecosystem: Engineered > Artificial ecosystem > Soil microcosm > Unclassified ...
CAGCCTCGCCGTGCCGCTGATCATCCTGTATTTCCTGTCGATCTACTCCTGCCGCCTGGTCGAGAAGGCGCGCGCCAAGCGCGAGGCCGAGGAAGAGGCCGAGCTCGCCGGTGGGGGCAAACCCGCGGCCGGCGAATAGCCGCCTCTTCTGAGCGCTTCGGCCTGTCGGGAGCGTTCGTGGTAAGATTGACACCGCTCTCAGCCGTCATCGCCGGGCTCGACCCGGGGATCCACGGGTTTGTTTTCGTGGATGGCCGGGTCCAGCCCGGCCATGACGTGCTCTGAGGCGTTTTTTCGCCATCCTTCAGAGACGCTGAATTGGCCGATTAGATGCACGATCTACGCTGGATCCGGGAGAACCCCGATGCCTTCGACCGCGGCCTTGAGCGCCGCGGTCTGCCGCCCTGTGCCGAGCAGGTGCTCGCGCTCGACCGCGAGTGGCGGGCGCTCGAGACGGCGGCGCAGGAAGCGCAGGCCGCGCGCAACCGCCTGTCGCGCGAGATCGGCGCGGCGAAATCCCGTGGCGAGCCGATCGACGAAATCATGCGTCAGGTCGAGGGCAGCAAACAGACCGAGGCGGCGACCGCTGGGAAAACGGCCGAGTTGCGCCAGCAAATCGATGCGCTGCTGGCGAGCCTGCCGAACCTGCCCGCCGAAGAGGTGCCCGACGGTCCTGACGAAACCGCCAACAAGGAAATCCGCCGCATCGGCGAGCCGCCGCGTTTCAATTTCGACCCGCTGCCGCATGAGGCGATTGGCGAAAAACTGGGCCTGATGGATTTTTCCCGCGCCGCGAAATTGTCGGGCTCGCGTTTTGTCGTGCTGAAGGGCGCGCTGGCGCGCCTCGAACGCGCAATCGCGCAGTTCATGCTCGATTTGCACACGCGCGAGTTCGGATACACCGAAATCTCGCCGCCCTTGCTGGTGCGCGACGAGGTCGTGTTCGGCACCGGCCAGTTGCCGAAGCAGGCCGAGGACATGTTCCGCACGACCGACGAGACCGGCGGGTTCTGGCTGATCCCGACCGCCGAGGTACCGCTGACCAATCTGGTCGCGGGCGAGATCCTCGACGAGGCGGCGTTGCCCTTGCGCTTCACCGCCTGGACGCCGTGCTTCCGCTCCGAAGCGGGCGCGGCCGGCAAGGACACGCGGGGCATGCTGCGCCAGCACCAATTCCACAAGGTCGAATTGGTGTCGGTCACCCGGCCCGAGGATTCCGAGGCCGAGCATAAGCGCATGACCGGCTGCGCCGAGGAGGTGTTGAAGCGGCTCGGGCTACCCTACCGCGTCATGCTGCTGTCGAGCGGCGATATGGGGTTTGCCGCGCGCAAGACCTACGATCTCGAAGTGTGGCTGCCGGCGCAGAATACCTATCGCGAGATCTCGAGCTGCTCGAATTGCGGCCCGTTCCAGGCTCTCCGCATGAGGGCGCGCTATCGTCCGGCGGGCGGGAAGGGAGCTCAGCCGGTGCACACGCTGAACGGCTCCGGCCTGGCGGTCGGCCGCACGATGATCGCGATCCTCGAGAACTTTCAGCGCAATGACGGCACCGTCGCGATCCCCGAGGCGTTGCAACCCTATATGGGCGGACAGAAGGCGATCGGAGAGAATGGCTGAACCGATCAACCGCGGCAAATGCCGGATCCTGATCTCGAACGATGACGGGATCCGGTCGCCCGGCATCCAAATCCTGGAAAAAATCGCGCGCGAACTGTCGGACGATGTCTGGGTCGTCGCGCCCGAGCAGGAGCAGAGCGGCGCCTCCCACTCGCTAACGACACGCCGGCCGTTGCGCCTGACCGAGGTCGGGACGCGCCGCTATTGGGTGGACGGCACGCCGACCGATTGCGTTCTGCTCGCGGTCAAGCGCCTGTTGCGCGACAAGCCGCCCGACCTCGTGCTGTCCGGGATCAATGGTGGCAGCAATGTCGGCGAGGACCTGACCTATTCCGGCACGGTCGCGGCGGCGATGGAGGCAACGCTCCTCGGCATCCCGTCGATGGCCCTGAGCCAGGATTACCGCGACGGCGAAGAGCCGCCCTGGCAGACCGGCGAGGCCTACGGGCCGGAGGTCATCCGACGCCTGCTGCATCTGCCGTGGCCCGATCACACGCTGTTCAACATCAATTTTCCCGGCGTCAAGCCCGGGGAGGTCGCCGGTTACGCCGTCACGAACCAGGGCAAGCGTGCGATTGCCGACAATCTGACCGAGGGGACCGACCCGCGCGGCCGGCCCTATTACTGGATCGGGCCGATCCGCGAAGCGGGCACTGCCGAGCCGGGCAGCGATGTCTGCGCGCTGCTCGACAACAAGGTCTCGATTACGCCGATCTATCTCGATCTGACGAACGTTCCCGTGCTCACCGCGCTGCGCAAAGTCTTCGAGTAAGAGCAAAATCTTCGAGTAAGAACCGCCGATTCGGCGGCGGGACGAGCCGCTGATCGCAGCGTGAGGCGAGTCGAGGCGCGGCTTCCGACTCGCCGTTAGGGCAGCGCGCAGATCTGGTCTATACTGTTGAAGCAAGTTGCTTTCTTGCGCGTCGGGGGGCGGGCAAGGAGGGGGGATCATGGGGAATCAGAGGATGAGCCGGCACGGCTTCCGCCGTGTCGCGGCGATTGCGTTGCTGGGCGGTGTCGCCGCCGCGTGCTCCAGCATTCCGGACGAACCCGCGCCGGTCTTTATGAAAGGGGGCGGGCCCGGGATTGCCGATGCAGGGCCCGGACCAGCCATGAGCGCGTCACGACCGAGCACCAGGGGGCCGCGGTCGATGGCTCCGATGGCCCGGCACGAGCCTCAGACGCCGGACCGCCAGATCACCGTCGAGCGTGGCCAGTCGCTCGGCAAGATCGCCGTCCAGTATCACGTCTCGAAGCAGGCGATCATCGCCGCCAATCACCTGGAGGCGCCCGACTACAAGGTCAAAATCGGCAGCCATCTGACAATCCCGGGAGCGGCCGGACCCATCCAACAGGCGATGGCGCCGCCACCTGCCTCGGGCGGACCGAGCCCGGATGTCATCCCGCTCGACGATCCGCCGATACCGCGCACCGCCGCCGGGCCGCCACCGCGCTCCGAGCCGGGAGGGCCGCCGCCGCGCGCCACGGTCTCGCCGCCATCATCAAACCCGCCGCCATCCGTCGCTGCCCTGCCGCCAGCGCCGCCGCAATCCGCGCCGCCGCCGCGGCCTGCTCCGATGGCCATGCCGGCGCCGCAACCCGCTCCGGTCCCGCCGCCTCAGCCTGCGGTTGCCGCGGCCGGGCCAAACAAAACGATCGCTTTCCCGCCGCACGAACCGAGCGCCGCCGAGGAGGCGCGCGCCGAGCCTGCTCCGCCGCTGCCTCCCATTCAAAGCACCGGCAGCCGGTTTCCATGGCCGGTCCACGGTCATGTGCTGGCGAGCTACGGCGTCGCGGCGGATGGCACGCATAATGACGGCATCAACATCGCGGCGTCACGCGGCACCCCGATCAAATCGGTCGAGAGCGGCATCGTCGCCTATGTCGGCAACGAGCTGCGCGGCTACGGCAATCTCGTGCTGATCAAGCACACGAATGGCTGGATCTCGGCCTACGCGCATTGCGACGAGGTGCTCGTTCGCAAGGGCGACCCGGTCTACAAGGGGCAGACGGTCGCGAAAGTCGGGGCGACCGGCGGTGTTACTGAGCCGCAACTGCATTTCGAGCTGCGCCAAGGGAAGCGCCCGGTTGACCCGCGCGGCTTTCTCGACCCCGCCCCCAGCGCGTAGTCGGACCGCTGTCGCACGCTAGAGGCCCCCATCCGTCCTCCGCTTCGTGTCGGACTCCCTTCCCCGCTGGCGGGGGAGGGTTGGGGTGGGGGCACGTGGGAAGGTCAGCTCGTCGGCTTGCCGAGCCGGCCGGCGAGATCCTGGATGAATTGCCAAGCGACGCGGCCCGAGCGCGAGCCGCGCGTGATCGACCACTCATTGGCCTCGGCGCGGAGCTGCTCCTCCGGCAGGTCGAGGCTGAAATGCCGGGCATAGCCGCGCACGATCGCCTGATAAGTGTCCTGGTCGACATTGTGAAAGCCGAGCCAGAGGCCAAAGCGGTCTGATAGCGAGACCTTTTCCTCGACCGCCTCGGCCGGGTTGATCGCGGTCGAGCGCTCGTTCTCGATCATATCGCGCGGCATCAAGTGCCGCCGGTTCGAGGTCGCGTACAGCACGACATTGCCCGGCCGCCCCTCGATGCCGCCTTCGAGCACCGCCTTCAGCGATTTGTAGCTCGTGTCGTTCTGGTCGAAGGAGAGGTCGTCGCAGAACAGGAGACAACGGCGCGGGCTGCCGCGCACCAGCGATAAGAGGCGCGGCAGGCTCGGGATGTCCTCACGGTGGATCTCGATCAGGGCCAGCGCGCGCGGCCTCTCGTCGTTGATGGCGGCATGGACCGCCTTGATGAGGGCGCTCTTGCCGGTGCCGCGCGCGCCCCATAAGAGGACGTTGTTGGCCGGCTGCCCGTCCGCAAAGCGCTTTGTGTTGTCGAGCAGGATGTCGCGCACCCGGTCGATGCCGCGCAACAGCCCGAGCGCGACCCGGTTGACGACCGGGATCGGCTCGAGCCATTCCCGGTCGGCGTGCCAGATAAAGGCGTCGGCCCCGTCGAGATCGTTGACCGCGGTCGCTGCCGGCGCGAGGCGTTCGAGGGCGTCGGCGATGCGGTGGAGGAGGGGGCCGAGATCGGCGTCGGATTTGGTCTTCACGCGCGGACGCTAACACAGCGGCTTCAGGCGCGAAAACGCGCCATTTGTCCGAGGATTGCCCTTTTTCAGGGCATCGCGTACCAATGCTTCCGGGTCGCCTTTTCTGCCGCGTTTGCCGCGTGAAAGCGTCGCGAGCGCTTGCCTGCGCCGCCGCGATGCGCCATTTCGAGGTCCATGCCGATGCTCATCTCCCCGGCCTACGCCCAAGGGACAGGCCTTCTCGACCAGAGCGCGCTGGTGCAGTTCCTGCCGCTCGTGCTGATCTTTGTCGTGTTCTATTTTCTGCTGATCCGGCCGCAGCAGAAAAAGCAGAAGGACCAGCGCGCGATGCTCGACGCGCTGCGCCGCGGCGACCGGGTCGTGACCGGCGGGGGGATTCTCGGCACCGTGTCGAAAGTGGTCAGCCCCGAGGAGGTTGAGGTCGACATTGCCTCGGGCGTGCGCGTTCGGATCGTGCGCAGCACGATCACCAGCGTGCTGGCGAAGCCGGACCCAGCCGCGGCGCGGGAAGCGGCCAAGGAGAAAGAGGGCGCTAAAGCCGACAAGGCGTGAGCGGCAAAACGGGTTAGGGGCCGCTTCGGGGCATTGGACGCATGCTGTATTTCGCCAACTGGAAAGTTTTATTGATCTGCGGGGCCTGCCTGCTTGGCGTGCTGTTGAGCCTGCCGAACCTGTTCACCCCCGCGCAGCTCGCCTATCTGCCGCATTTCATCCCCAAAAAGCAGGTCGCGCTCGGGCTCGATCTGCGCGGCGGCTCCTATCTCCTGCTCCACGTCGATGTCGACGCGGCGCAGCGCGAGCGGCTCAACTCGATCACTGACAGCGTCCGCAACACATTGCGCGACGCCCATATCGGCTATACCGGGCTCAATGTCGAAGGTGACGCGATCACCTTTACGATCCGCGACACCGATCGAATCGAGGAAGCGAAGCGCGATCTCGTCAAAAGCGACCCGGACCTCGTCGTCGAGATTGCGCCGGACGGCGCCGGCACGATGAAATTCAGCACGGTTGCGACCGAGACGCGCCGCCGCCAAGCCGTCGAGCAGTCGATCGAGATCATCCGCCGCCGCATCGACGAGACCGGCACAAAAGAGCCGACGATCCAGCGCGAAGGGCAGGACCGCATCCTCGTGCAGCTGCCGGGCGTCGATAATCCCGAGCACGTCAAGCAGCTGCTCGGGCGCACGGCCAAATTGACCTTTCAGCTTGTCGATCAGAGCGTCTCGGTCGAGGACGCGCGACGGGGCCGCCTGCCGCCCGGCGACGAGATCCTGCCCGGTGTGGAGGAGGGGCGAGCACGCGGCAGCAGCGGCGCCGGGTCTTATGTCGTGCGGAAGCGCGTCATGGTAGGCGGCGACACGCTGACGGACGCCCAGGCGACGTTTCAGAACAACGAGCCCGTCGTCAGCTTCAAATTCGACTCGGTCGGCGCTAAGAAATTCGGCGATGCGACGCGCGAGAATGTCGGGAAGCCCTTTGCGATCGTCCTCGACAACAAGGTGATCAGCGCACCCGTTATCCGCGAGCCGATCCTCGGCGGCAGCGGCATCATCTCCGGCAGCTTCACGGTCCAGTCGGCGAGCGATCTGGCGCTTTTGTTGCGCGCCGGCGCGCTGCCCGCGCCGATTCAGATCCTGGAGGAGCGCACAGTCGGCGCCGAGCTGGGCGCCGATTCGATCCATGCCGGCACCGTCGCGAGCATTGTCGGCGTCGCCCTCGTGATCGTCTTCATGGTGCTGTTCTACGGCCTGTTCGGAATCTTTGCCGATATCGCGCTGATGTTCAATCTGTGCCTGATGCTGGGCGCCCTGTCGGTGCTTGGCGCGACCCTGACCTTGCCGGGCATCGCCGGCATCGCTCTGACGATGGGCATGGCGGTCGACGCCAACGTATTGATTTACGAGCGCATCAAGGAGGAATTGCGCAGCGGGCGTACGGTGCTGTCCTCGCTCGAAGCCGGCTTCACCCGCGCCTTCGGTACGATCCTCGACAGCCATGTGACAACGCTCGTCGCCGGCATCCTGCTTTATTGGCTGGGCTCCGGGCCGGTGAAGGGCTTTGCCGTGACCTTGAGCATCGGCGTTTTGACCTCGCTGTTTTCGGCGATCCTCGTGACCCGGCTGCAGATCGTCACTTGGCTGCGCCGCTACAAACCAAAGGCGATCCCCCTCTGATGCGACCGCTCATTGTTATTCGACGGGTGCCGAAAATCGACTTCATGCGATGGCACCTGCTCGGCTTTCTTTTTTCCGGGCTGTTGTCGATCGCGACGATCGCGGTGTTCCTGACGGCCGGGCTCAATTACGGCATCGATTTCACCGGCGGCACGCTCATAGAGGTGCGGGTGACGGGCGGGCCTGCCGATCTGGCCGGGATGCGGACGAAGCTCGATGCGCTGCATGTCGGTGAGCCGTCCTTGCAAGGCTATGTCGACAAGACAACCGCCGAGTGCGCCTCGTCGCCACCCTCCTGCGTCTTGATCCGGCTCCCGGAGCAGCCGGGCGGCGATGCGGCGCAAATGAGAGTTGTGCAACAGGTGCGCGATGCGCTCGGTCCCGGCGTCGAGTATCGCCGCACCGAAGTCGTCGGGCCCAGCGTCGGCAGCGAATTGATCCGGGCCGGCGTCTTGGCGACCGTGCTCGCGCTCGGCGCGATCATGGTCTATGTGTGGTTTCGCTTCGAGTGGCAATTCGGCGTCGGCGCGACGCTGGCGACCTTGCACGACGTCATCACGACGGTCGGCCTCTTTGCGATCTTTCAGCTCGAGTTCAACCTGACGACCCTGGCGGCGATCCTGACAATCGCCGGCTATTCGATCAACGACACGGTCGTGATCTACGATCGGATGCGCGAGTCGATGCGGAAATATCGCACGATGCCGTTCCGCGACCTAATCAATCTTGCCCTGAACGAGACCCTGTCGCGCACGATCCTGACCGTCGCGACCACCGCGTTGGCCGTGTTGGCGCTCCTCTTCCTTGGCGGCGAGGTGTTGCGCGGGTTCAGCATCGCGATGCTGTGGGGCATCGTGATCGGCACCTATTCCTCTCTCTTTATCGCGGCTCCGTTGCTCTATTACGTGCAGCCCAACCGGCGCGCGATCGCCCGCGAGCGCGAGACCGAAGACGCCGCGCCGGAGCGCGCCTCGCGCTGACGGCCACGGCACTGGCGGTGACGGAAACCTGATCGCCATGGAACTGAGCGCCGTCAGCCCGGCCGGCCGGCAGATCATCGAGCGCTATGCGGCGAGCGGGTTCCGCGTCAGCGGCGTGGTCTATCAAGGCCCGGTGCTGGTGTTTCCCGACCGCACGATGCAATGGCCGGAGGCGGCGCTGACCGCCGAAAGCCTTGCGCCGGTCATTGAACATGGCGGGATCGAATTGCTGCTGCTCGGGGTAGGGCGGCGCATCGTGCCCGTCGGGGCAAGCCTGCGCGCCTCGTTGAAGGCAGGGGGGGTCGCGCTCGAAGTCATGGATACCGGCGCGGCCTGCCGCACCTACAATGTATTGCTCGCGGAGGACCGCCGCGTCGCGGCGGCATTGCTGCCGCCCGTCTAGCGAACCGCACAACCGGATCGCTGCTGGCACGCTCTTTGCACTTGCTACGGGCAGAAAGGAGGCGGCTCGCTCATGGCGGCGGACGGCAGCGCAGCCCTTGGCATCGGTGGCATCGGCCATAATGGTGGGCCGCCGCTCGACCGCGGCGCCGGCTGGCGGCATTTCTGCTGGAAAAAGGCGCATGCGCGCGCCTGGAAGACACCGCCGCGCGAGATCGCGCTGGCTCGCCTCGCGCGCGCCGAGGCGCTCGGGATGAGCTATCGCGAATACACCGCAATCATCCTCGATACGGGCGTGCACCGGTAGCACGAAGAAGCCCCCCGGAGCGGGGCTGCTCCGGGGTCGGCCCAGTGGTCAGCGCGCCTTCACCTTTGCCAGGTTCTGCGCGACAAAATCCCAGTTCACGAGATGATCGAGAAAGGCCTCGACGAAATCGGGCCGCCGGTTCTGGTAATCGAGATAATAGGCGTGCTCCCAGACATCGCAGGTCAACAGCGCGGTCCGCCCGAGCGCGACCGGGTCGATCCCGTTCAAGGTATGGGTGATCTTGAGCTTGCCTTTGTCGGCGACGAGCCAAGCCCAGCCGCTGCCGAACTGCTCGACGGCGGCCTTTTTGAAATCCTCCTCGAATTTGTGAAACCCGCCGAGATCGCGCTCGATCGCCTGCGCGATGTCACCCTTCGGTGCGCCGCCGCCATTGGGCTTCAGGCAGTTCCAGAAGAAATTATGGTTCCACACTTGGGCGGCGTTGTTGAACACCTTGGTCTTTGAGTCGTCCTTGTAGGTGGCCTTGATGATCTCCTCGAGCGACTGGCGCTCGAGGGGCGTGCCTTCGATCAGCTCGTTCAGCGTGTTGACATAGGTCTGGTGGTGCTTGCCGTAATGAAACTCCAGCGTCTTTGCCGAGGTGTACGGTTCAAGCGCATTTTTGGGGAAGGGCAGGGGTGGTAATTCGAAAGCCATGACTATCCTCTCACCGTTGTTCCAGGTGATCTTCGAGCGAGCGGTTGTGCGAAATTCGTTACCTAGTGAAACGCAGCCGCTTTGTGCGCGTTCCGGCCCGCCGCCAGACGAATCCTCGCTGGCTGACCTGGTGCGCCGGCAGGATCGCGACCGTTACCAGACCGCCTTGTTTGCGCCGGCCGAGCGGCGCGGCGCCTTGCTCGCGCTCTACGCCTTCAATTACGAAATCGCCCGGGTGCGCGAGACTGTCAGCGAGCCGATGCTAGGACAGATCCGCCTGCAATGGTGGCGCGAGGTATTGGACGCGGCCTATGCCGGGACGCCGCCGCGCTCGCATCCGGTTGTCGTGCCGCTAGCGGCGGCCATTCGCGAATTCGAGTTGTCGCGCGGGTATTTTGACCGGCTGATCGATAGCCGCGAGCGCGATCTGGCCGATGTGCCGCCGGCGAGCCTGGCCATTCTCGAAGCGTATGCCGAGGAAAGCTCGGCTTCGCTGATCGTGCTTGCGCTCGAAGTGCTCGGCGCGCGCTCGTCGGGCCTCGACGTGATCGCACGTCATGTCGGGATCGGCTACGCGCTCGCTGGGCTGCTGCGCGCGATGCCCTTCCACGCGCAAGCCAGCCGCACTTACATTCCGGTCGATATCGCGCAGCGAGAAGGGCTCGATCCCGGCGATTATGCCGCCGGACGCGTCGGCCCGGCGTTGCGCGCGGTAGTGCGCGCGATTGCCGATACGGCAGCATCGCATTTGAGCGCCGCCCGCGAGCCTCGCGGCGGAACACCACAATCCGCGCTTGCCGCCCTATTGCCGGCGGTCGTCGCGAGCCGTCATCTCGCGCGGTTGCGGCATGCCGGGTACGATCCCTTCGCGCCCGCGCTTGCCGCCCCCGATCCTTTGCAGATCTGGCGCCTCAGCTTGGCCGCACTGCGCGGCCGTTTTTAGGTCAACCTGAAGCGGCGGGATCGAACCGCTCGACATCGATCTCGCCCGCTCGTTGCCGCATCGAATAGCTGTCGTACCAAGCTTGCATGCGCAACAGCGTATCCATGTTGACCCCGAACGCCTTCTCGACTCGCAGCGCCATTTCCGGCGATAGCGCAGCCTTGCCGTTCAGCAGATCGGATAATGTGGCTCGCCGCACTTTGAGGACCTCTGCCGTTCGCGCGACTGAGAGGCCAAGCTCGTCGAGAATTTCCTCGCGAATGAACGTGCCGGGATGCGGCGGCCGCATGCCGATCTTCACAGGCGCATCGACCATCAATGGTAATCCTCTAAATCCAAATTGCAGATCTCACCTTCCTCGAGATCGAACGTGATCCGCCAATTACCCGAGACGGAGATGCTCCACGTTCCGGCACGAGCGCCCGTCAGTTGGTGGATGCGCCAACCTGGCGGGCCAGCAACGCCACTCATGTCCTCGGCCGCGACGAGAGCCGCAAGAATATTGCGGATGCGGTTTATGAGATCGCGCCGAATGCCTCGGTGATCATCCTCTTCCAGAAAGCGCCGCAAACCGCGATGGCGGACACTTCGAATGATCACCGTAAATATGTACGGTTTTACCGTACGCAGTCAAGCGCCGGCGGATTTCTCCAGCGGGAAGCGGAGCCCGCCATCGTGCAAATGACAGGCCGCCCAATGGCCCGGCGCCGCCTCGCGCAAGACCGGCGCCTCGCTGCGGCAGCGCGCCATCGCATAGGCGCAGCGCGTGTGGAAATGGCATCCCGGCGGCGGGTTGATCGGGCTCGGGACATCGCCCGTCAGGATGACGCGACTGCGCCCCTTGGCACGCGCCTTCGGGATCGGCACCGCCGAGAGCAACGCCTCGGTGTAGGGGTGGAGCGGCATCTCGAACAGGCTCGTCTTGTCGGTCAGCTCGACGATCCGGCCGAGATACATGACGGCGACTCGGTCGCTGATGTGCTCGACCACCGCGAGATCGTGCGCGACGAACAGGTAGGACAGCTTGAACTCGTCCTGCAGATCCATCAGCAGATTGATGATCTGCGCCTGGATCGAGACATCGAGCGCGGAGACCGGCTCGTCGCCGACGATCAGCTCAGGGTTCAGCGCGAGCGCCCGCGCGATGCCAATGCGCTGGCGCTGCCCGCCCGAGAATTCGTGCGGATAGGAGCTCATCAGCTCGGGCCGGAGCCCTACCCGCTCGAACAGAGCGGCGACCCGGTCGCGGCGCTCCTTCGCGTCGCCGATGCCGTGGATCACCAGGGGCTCGCCGACGATCTCGCCGGCGGACATGCGCGGGTTTAAGGAGGCGTAGGGATCCTGGTAGATCATCTGCATCTGCCGCCGGTACGGCAGCATCTCGTCGCGGTCGAGACCGGTAATGTCGCGGCCGTGGACGATGATCTTGCCCTCGGTCGGCTCCAGCAATTTCAGTAGCGTGCGGCCGACCGTCGATTTGCCGCAGCCGCTCTCGCCGACCAGGCCCAGCGTCTCGCCGCGCCGGATCTCGAAGGACACACCATCGACCGCATAGACCTGCCCCGAGAGGCGCGAGAAGACGCCCTTCGTGATCGGGAAATGCTTTTTGAGCCCTTGCACCGCGACGAGCGGCTCGGCCCCGTTGCCATGTCCTGGTTCCGCGGCGCTCATGCCGCCGCTCCATTGAGGCGGTCGGCATGCCAGCAGGCGACCCAATGCCCGGGCCGCCGCTCTTCCAGCGGTGGGTACGCGGCGCGGCATTCGTCGGTCGCAAAGCGGCAGCGCGGCGCAAACGTGCAGCCCTGCGGCAGGTCCGCGAGCGACGGCACGATCCCCTTGATCTCGCTGAGCCGCGCCCGCTGCTTTCGGAGATGCGCGGCCACTTCGAGGTTGGGCACCGAGCCGAGCAGGCCTTTTGTGTAGGGGTGGAGCGGCATATCGAACAAATCGTCGGCGCTGGCCTCCTCGACCTTGCGGCCGGCATACATGACGACAACCCGGTCGGCGTTTTCGGCGACGACGCCCATATCGTGCGTGATCAAGACGATTGCGGTGCCGGTCTTCTGCTGCAGCTCGCGCATCAGATCGAGGATCTGCGCCTGGATCGTCACGTCGAGCGCCGTCGTCGGCTCGTCGGCGATCAGCAATTTCGGGTTGCAGCACAGTGCCATCGCGATCATCGCGCGCTGCCGCATCCCGCCCGACAGCTGATGCGGATAAGCGTGTACCCGCCGCTCCGGCTCGGGAATATGGACGCGGCGCAGCATCTCGGTGGCTTCGTCCATCGCTTCCCGCCACGACATCCCGCGGTGCTGCACCATCGCCTCGCCGATCTGCCGCCCGATCGTCAGGAGCGGGTTCAGCGAGGTCATCGGCTCCTGGAAGATCATCGAAATGTCGTTGCCGCGGATCGCCTCCATCGCCGCTTCGCTGAGATCGAGCAGATTGCGGCCATCGAAATGAATGGCGCCGCCGACAATACGCCCCGGCGGGTTGGCGACAAGCCGCAGGACGGAAAGCGCCGTGACGCTTTTCCCGCAGCCGCTCTCGCCGACCACCCCAAGCGTCTCGCCGCTCTTGACGTTGTAGGACACGCCGTCAACCGCCCGCACGACCCCGGCCGCCGTGAAGAAATGCGTCTGCAAATTGTCGATGTCGAGGACCGTCCGGGCTTGCATCGCGCCGGGTATGAGGGCCGGCTTTTCGGCCGGAGCTGCTTCATTCAAGGGTGACACCCGCCTGTTCAATGATATTTTCAAGCCGCAGAGTAGATTGCAGACATATCAGAGCACGTTAGGATCGGCTCTGAAAAGATGCCGAGGGGAGGGATGCCGATGACTGACGGGCCTGTTTCGCGTTCTGGCTGGAACCGCCGCGATTTCCTGAAGACCAGCGCCGCAGCCGCTGCCGGCGCCTATGCGATGCGCTGGGGCCCAGCCCTCGCCGCCGACGTGCCGTTCGAATTCGACGGCTCCAAATTCCAGCTGGCCGCGCCCGAGCCGAACCCGAAGCAGGGCGGGGTCCTTCGCTACGGCATCACGATGCGGCCGCCGCATTTCGACGTGCATCAGTCGGGAACGATCAACAATCTCGGCTCGCAGGGCTGCATGTTCGACAATCTGATCCGGCGCGACCCGCGTGACAGCGGCAAGACGATCATCCCCGATCTGGCGCATAGCTGGGAGATCGCCAAGGACGGCAAAACCTACACCTTCCATCTGCGTCAGGGCGTGCAGTTCCATGACGGCGCCGAGCTGACCGCCGAAGATGTGAAGGCCACTTTCGACCGCATCGCCAAGCCGCCGCAGGGGATCGCGATCCCGCGCAGCGTGCTGTTCAAGGCGGTGTCGGAAATCACCGCGCCCGACAAATACACGGTGCAGTTCAAGTTGGCCGAGCCGCGCCCGGTCAATTTTATCATGTCGGCGATCGCCAGCGGCTGGAATGTCATCGTGCGCAAGAAGACGCTGGAGGACAACAACTACAATCTGCGCAAGGTCGAGATTTATCCCGGCACCGGCCCGTTCCGCAGCAAGCAGCGGATCGAAAACGAGAAATGGGTCATGGAGAAGAACCCGAACTACTGGAACAAGGGGCTCCCCTATCTCGACGGCGTCGAGTTCTACCACGCGCTGCCGTTCTCGACCGAGCTCGGCTCGTCGATCCTGTCGGGCCGCACCGATTACATCCGCATCACCGACCCGGTGACGGCGCGCAAGGCGAAGGACACGCCCGGCCTGAAGACGATCGCCTTTAATCAGAGCGTCATCCAGGGCTGCTGGGCGAACAGCAAGAAAAAGCCGTTCGACGATCCGCGCGTGCGGCGCGCGCTCCATCTGGCGTTCGACCGGCACACGCTCGTCGATGTGGTCAAAGACGTGACGCCGATGCGGGTCGGCGGGTTTATCTACCCCTTCTCGGAATTCGCCACCCCCACCGAGGAGCTGTTCAAGCGCATCGGCTACCAGAAGGATTCGACCGCCGCGGCGAAGGAAGCCAAGGCGCTGCTCGATGCCGCCGGGCACCCCAACGGCATTCAGGGGCTCGATTTTCTGGTGCGTGACGTGCCGAGCTTCAAGCTCTGGGCGCAGGCGATTCAGGCGATGCTGCAGGAAACCCTGAATGTTCAGTGCAATCTGCGCACCGTCGTCGAGTCCGTATGGTTCGACGACACCCAGAACGGCCATTTCGATTTGGCGATCGGCGCGATTGTGTCGACCCTGCTCGATCCGTCGGACTATTTCAACGCCTGGTACCGTACCGGCGGGCCGCAGAATTACGGGTTCTGGAACAACGAGAAGTTCAACGCGCTGGTCGACCAGATCGACCGCGAGATCGACCCGGATAAGCGCAAGGGTCTCGTGCGTCAAACCGAGGCCATCATGGAACAGGACCCGCCGGTATTGCCGGTCGCCTGGGAGCAGATCAACGACGTCTGGTACGACTACGTAAAGGGCCACAATCCAAAGGACTATTTCGGCATTTACGACGTCGTCCGGCTCGACACCTTCTGGCTCGACAAGGCGTGATCTCAAACGCGCGATCCAAAAACTAGGTCCCGCCGCAGGCGGGGGCCCATTTGTCAACGGCTTCTGCCTCCGCTGAAGGGGCTCGGCCTCCGCCGGGGCCTAACTTATTCATGCTCGGCTTTCGCCGGGACGGCGCCTGAGGTAGTCATGAGCGCTGATTTGGATGCACAGGGAGAAAGATCATGCAGCTCGGCGCGCTGTTGCCGTTTGGCGATATCGGCGGCGATCCCGCGGTGTTGCGCGAATATGCGCAGGCCGCCGAGTCGGTCGGCTATGATTTTATCGAGGCGCCCGATCACGTGCTGGGGCAGAACCCGGCCGGCGCATCCTCAGGCGAGCGCATCGCCGACGGGCTTTATCACGATCCGTTTGTGCTGTTCGGCTATCTGGCCGGCATCTGCCCGAAGCTCGGCTTTTCGACGGGCGTGTTGATCCTGCCGCAGCGCCAGACCGTGCTCGTCGCAAAACAGGCCGCCTGCCTCGATGTGCTGTGCGGCGGCCGCTTTCGCCTAGGCATCGGGGTCGGCTGGAACGAGATCGAGTTCACCGGCCTCAACGAGAATTTCCATAACCGCGGCCGCCGCTCCGAGGAGCAGGTCCAGGTTATGCAGAAATTGTGGGCCGCGCCGCATGTCGCCTTCAAGGGCCGTTGGCACACGATCGACGATGCCGGCATCAACCCGCGCCCGGCCTCGGGCAAGGTGCCGGTGTGGTTTGGCGGCCATGTTGAGCGCACCTTGGAGCGCATCGCCAAATTCGGTGATGGCTGGATGCCGAATGCCTATCCGCCGGATCAGAGCGCTCTCGATGTCCTCGGACAACTGCGCCGCCTGACCGAACAGGCCGGGCGCGACCCGAAACAGGTCGGCATCGAGGTCTGGGTGTCGATGGGCTCGGGCAGCGATGCGGATTGGGCCAAGGAGGCACGGTTCTGGAAGCAGGCCGGGGCGACCCATCTCTGCTTGACGACGACGTTCAACCGCCGTCACCACAAGCGGATCAGCGGGCATACGCTGTCCGACCACATCGCCGCTCTGCGCCGGTTTCACGCCGCGGTCGCCGACGCGCTGTAGAGCTGGCCCACAGGTGACGCCCGAACAGATCCTCGGATACCCGGCGCGGGTGCTGAGCGAAGCACAGCGCCGGACCTATTTCGAAACCGGCTATCTCGCCGCCCCTGGCCTGATCGCGCAGGGATGGCTGCACCGTCTCAATGAGCTGTCCGATCGGTTTCTGAAAGAAAGCCGAAATGTAACCGCGTCCAACGAGATTTTCGATATCGGCCCCGAGCACGCACCGGAACGCCCGCATGTGCGCCGGCTTCGCGCGCTGGTCGATCGGCATCCCGATTTCTGGGGCTTTGCCGCGGAATCCGTGCTGGCCGACATCGCCGCCGATCTGGTCGGGCCCAACGTTAAGTTCCACAGCAGCAAGTTCAATTACAAATGGCCGGGCTCGGGTGAGATCGTCAAATGGCATCAGGACATCCCGGCTTGGCCGCATACCAATTACAGCCCGGTGACGTTGGGGGTTTATCTCGACGATGTCCCGGCCGAGCAAGGGCCCCTGACCTGCATCCCGGGAAGCCATCGCGGCCGGATTTTCGTCCATCGCGACGGCGAGGGCGCTTGGACCGGGTCGATCCGCGATGCTGATCTCGCCCGGCTCGATCTCGGTGCCTCCGTCGATCTGACGGGGCCGGCGGGGACCCTAATTGCGATCAATTGTCGGACCGTGCACGGTTCACGCGGCAACGCCACCGGCCGGGTCCGGCCGGTCGCGCTCTTCGTCTATAGCTCGGCCGACGCATTCGCTTGGATGCCGGCACCGACTCCGACTACTCATACGGGTGAGATTGTCCGCGGCGTACCGGCTGCGGTCGCTCATCTCGATCCGACACCCTGCCCGGTGCCGCCCGACTGGAGCCGCGAGGGTTACGGGTCGATCTTCACCGCGCAGCAAGCGGAAGACTGACGCGGTCGCTACGTTTTACCCAGCCGCGCCGAACAGCTCTTGCGCGAGCACATCGCGCACGGTTTCGAGATCGAGACGGTGGGCCGCGATCAGTTCCGCCGTGTCGGCGACGATCGTGTCGATGTCGCCGATCAGCGCCAACCGCTTGTACAGATCGGGAATGTCGATCCCCATGCTCTCGCCGATCAGCTCCATGAAGTTGACCAGCTCAAACGAGACCTGCGGCTGGTACCGGATGAGCTCGCGATGGCAGGCATGAAAGACCGAGGCGAAGGTCGTGACACCGGCTTCGGCGGCGGCCCGGAATTCGCGTTCGCGCAGCTCCGCCTTGAATTCCGGTAATACCGCCAGATGGCTCGCTTGTGTGCTGAGCACCGGGACATCGAGCTCGACGATTTCAAGGTCGGGGATGGCGCGCAAGATCTTCTTGATCGCGACCATGATGCCGGGCACGGCCGAGCGCTCCTGCAAGGCAACCCGCTTCGGGACGGGGTGCACGAAATGCCGCCGCAACTCGTCGAGCCGTTCGGCGAAGAACTCCGCGATCGGCGCCAGTTCGAACGGCATCGCTCCGAAAGATTCCTGGTAGGCCGGCAGCGCCACCTCGCCGAGCTGTATCTGGCAGCTTGGACACCAGGTGACGACCCGCGCCGCGCCGGGACGGCCCAGCCGCTCGATCGTGTTGTACGAAACACGCCCCGCGGTTTTGGCATCGCCGCGCTTGAATTGCTGGATGCCGCAGCAGGCGGCGGTGCCGCCCATCACCGCGTACGACACGCCGAGCCGATCGAGCACTTCCAGCACGAGCAGCGCGATGTGCGGCGTCTTGATGACATTGCAGCCGGTGTAGAAGACGATGTCCGGCGTCGTCTCGTATTCCTCGGGCGCGCGCAGCGGCGGCGCGACGCGTTCCAGAACCTCAGGCGGCAATTGCAGCCGCGAGATGACCCGGGTGCCGCGCGCCATGCCGGTGAAATATTGCTGGGCGCCGCGCCGCACCACCGCTTCCCCGGCGCGGGCTTTCACCGCGATCCGCGCCATGTTGACCAGAAAGCGCGGGTTGACGCCGTAGTCGCAGGCCGGGATGCACTTGCCGCTATTGGTGCAGACCTGGGCCCAGCGCGCGGCTTCGGGGATGCCTGGCCCGCCGGCAACGAGGTCCATGAGGCCGGCGGCGATGGCCGGTGCGCGCTCGCCGTCGCTGCCGGTGTCGATCCCGGCCGGCTCGACCATCGGGCACGCGGCGACGCATTTGCCGCAGCGGGTGCAGACGTCGAGGCTGGCCTCGACCCGTCCGCGCAGGGCATCGAGAAAGCTGACGCCGGCGGCGTCCTTCATGACGGCGGTCTCCGCGTGGACAACCCCGGGATAACGTAATCTCGTCCGGGCGTTTCCGCCAGTTGTCGTCCGCGGCCGTTCGGCCAGGCCGCCGATGGATACCTTCGATCGCGTATCTGTTTGGCAAACAGAAGCAATACGAGGCGGGAGCGTGGCGGCGCAAACGACATCGACGCGGGCCGTTTATGCCGCCCTGATCGGCAACCTGCTGGTTGCCGCCACCAAGCTCGCCGCGGCTCTCTGGACCGGCAGCTCGGCCATGCTGAGCGAGGCAGTGCACTCCTTCGTGGATACCGGCAACGCGGTGCTGCTGCTCTACGGCATCCGGCGCGCTGTGCATCCGCCCGACGCCGAGCATCCGCTGGGCTACGGCCGCGAGCTGTACTTTTGGAGCTTTATCGTCGCGCTGCTGGTCTTCGCGCTCGGCGCCGGGGTGTCCGTCTACGAAGGGGTGGCCCATATCAGGGATCCGGAGCCGATATCCGATCCGCTGGTCAATTATATCGTGCTTGGCTGCGCGCTGTTGTTCGAAGGCGGATCATGGGCGGTGGCGCTGCGGCAGTTCCGGGAGACGAAGGACCCGCTCGGCTATTACGAGGCCTTCCGCCGGAGCAAGGACCCGCCTTCCTTTATGGTGCTGTTCGAGGACAGCGCGGCGCTGATCGGTATCGTGATCGCGGCGTTGGCGACCTGCGCCGCGGTCGAGCTTCGGGCGCCGGTCCTCGACGGCATTGGCTCGATCCTGATCGGCGTCGTTCTCGCCGTTGTCGCCGCCCTGCTCGCCCGCGAGAGCAAGAGCCTGCTGATCGGGGAGCGGGCGGACAACCGGCTCAACGAGTCGATCCTGCGCATCGCCGGCGCGGAGAGTTCGGTCGCCCGGGCTAACGGCGCCCTCACCGTGCAACTCGCGCCCGATCAGGTCGTCGCCGCGGTGAGTCTCGATTTCGCCGACGAGCTGAGCGCCGGCGACATCGAGGAAAAGGTAGCCGATATCGAGCGGAAGATCCGGGCGGCCCACCCTCAGATTGTCGCGCTGTTCGTCAAGCCGCAGACCGACAAGAGCTTCAGGCAGGCGGTTCGCCGGCGTCTGGGCGAGGGAACCTGAAATCGGACGACCTGCGCGAAAGCGACGAGCGCAAGTTCTCGGCGCAAAGCTAGCGGTTCTGCCAGTTCGGTTTGCGCCGCTCGGCGAAGGCGCGCGGGCCTTCGATGTAGTCCTGGCTTTCGAGGTTCGCTTTGGCCGCCGGATAGGTCGTCGTCATCGCCGCCTGCAATGTCGGCTCGTCGAGACTGCGATAAACGGACTGCTTCGAGGCGCGGATCGCCATTGGCGAGCATTCGAGGATCAGCCCCGCCCAGCGCTTCGCCGCTTCCAAGGCTTGGCCCTGCGGCACGACCTCGTTGACAAAGCCGAGCTCCTTCCCCTCGGCAGCCGAGACGCGCCGCCCGGTCAGGATCATCCCAAGCGCCTGCTTTTGCGGGATCATCCGCGGCAGGCGATGCACGCCGCTGCCGGCGATGAGGCCGACCCGCGGTTCCGGCAAGGCAAACACCGCGGTCTCGGCGGCGATGATGATGTCGCAGGCGAGCGCCGTCTCGAACCCGCCGCCCATCGCGACGCCGTTGACCGCGGCGATCAGAGGCTTGTCGAGATCGAAGCGGTGTGACAGCCCGGCAAACCCGGTCGCCGGACGCGGCCCGCGCCTGCCGGCCGCCTGCACCTTCAAATCGTTGCCGGCGGAGAAAGCGCGTTCGCCGGCGCCGGTGATGATGCCGACCCACAGTTCGGGATCGGCGGCAAACTCATTCCACACCCGGTCGAATTCCCAATGGGCTTCGCTATGCAGCGCATTCATGACCTCGGGCCGGTTGATCGTGACGATGCGCACCCGTCCTTCATCGGCGACGGTGCAGAAGCGGTATTCGGCCATGGCTGTGCTCCATAATCTGAATCCAGGAGGGCTGGATAATTGCTGTGCGTCCTTCGAGACGGCGCGCGTTGCGCGCCTCCTCAGGATGAGGAAGCGTTTTTGAGCCATCAACAATACACGTCATCCTGAGGAGCGCCCACGCGCAAGCCGGGGCGCGTCTCGAAGGACGCACAGCGCCCTTGCAGCCTTCTTGCGGGACGGAGCGCGCCGGAGGCAAATTGGACGGGAGCAGGGGAGGAGCGACATGAAGCTCAGCACCGACCGCATTCTGACGACGCATGTCGGCAGCCTGCCGCGGCCGCCCGATCTTCTGGCGATGCTCGAAGCGCGCGAGACCGGCCAGGGGTTCGACGACGCGGCCTTCGAGGCGCGGCTCGCGCGGGCCGTGCGCGAGATCGTCGAGCAGCAGGTCGCCTGCGGCATCGATAGCGTCTGCGATGGCGAGCAGAGCAAGATCTCCTACACCTTCTATGTTCGTCACCGCCTCTCCGGCATCGGCGCCCTTCACGGCACGGAGGTCGACAAGCCGCCGCAGACGGCGCAGCACCGCGATCTGGTCGATCATCCCGACGCCGCGGCGCGGATGATCCAGCTGCGGGGCGGTGTGTCCTGGTTTGCCGCGGCGGCGGTGCCGTGCTGCACCGGCCCGGTCGCCTATCGCGACCGGCGCCCGCTCGACACCGATCTGAAGAACCTCGCCGCGGCCTGTGCCACCGCGCATCCCGGCGAAGCCTTTATGAACGCGGCATCGCCGGGGGTGCTAACGAAATTCGTCCCCGACACCTATTACAAAAACGAAGATGCCTATGTCGAAGCGCTCGCCGAGGCGCTGCAGCAAGAATACGAGGCGATCGCTGCCGGCGGCTTCATCCTGCAGATCGATGCGCCCGATCTCGGCTCGGCGCGGCACAATCAATACCAGCACCTGTCCGACGCGGAATTTCTGCGCCTCGCCGAGCGCAACATTGCCGCGGTCAATCACGCGACGCGCAATATTCCGCCGACATCGATGCGGCTCCACATCTGCTGGGGCAATTACGAGGGACCGCACACGCACGATATCCCGCTCGCGAAAGTGTTTGACACCTGCATGCGGGCGCGGCCGCAGGCGCTGCTGTTCGAGGCGGCCAATCCGCGTCATGCGCATGAATGGGAAGATCTGAAACGCGCGAAGATCCCCGACGACAAAATCCTAATGCCGGGATGCATCGATTCGACGACGAATTTTGTCGAGCATCCACGCCTGATCGCACAGCGCATCGCGCAATACACCGACATTGTCGGGCGCGAGCGCGTCATTGCCGGCACCGATTGCGGCTTTGCGACCTTCGCGGGACAAACCAATCCCGTTGTGCCGTCGGTCGTCTGGGCCAAGCTCAAATCGCTCGCGGAGGGCGCCGCGATCGCCACCGACCGCCTCTGGGGCAGGCGCCGCAGCGCCTAACGGTCCGCCTCCTGACGCAGCCAGTCGCGGAAGGCTTTGACCTTGGCGCGTTCGAGCGCGCCCGGCGCGGTGACGATGTAGTAGGAGAAGAGGTCGGGCAATGCCAATGAGAACAGCCGGACGAGCCGCCCGGCCGCAATGTCGGCGGCGGCGATCGTGCTGGTCGCGAGCACGACGCCATGCCCGGCGATCGCCGCATCGAGCGCGAGGTAGCTGGCGTTGTAAGTGATGCCCGAGGTGCCGTTGAAGCCGGTGACGCCGGCTGCCTTCAGCCACATCGGCCAGCTCGGCGCCAACGGATCGCGATCGACCGCCTGGTCGTGGATCAGCGCATGCCGCTTTAGGTCGTCGGGCGTCTTCAGCGGCGGCCCGCTTTCAAGAAGCCGCGGGCTGCACGCCGGAAAGACCTCGTTCTTCAACAGCGGCTCGACATGGAGACCGGGATAACGCCCGCTGCCATAGCGGATCGCGAGATCGAAATCGCCCGCGCTCAAATCGATGACATTGTCGGTCGCGGAAATGCGCACATCGATTTGCGGCCAGCGCTCCTGGAAGCGGTGCAATCGCACGACGAGCCATTTCGCGGCAAAAGACGGCGAGGCGGTGACGGTCAAGGTGCCGGTGTCGTTATGCGCGCGGAGCCGCCGCACCGAGGCCTGGATGCCGGCAAACGCCTCCGACAGTCCCGGCAACAGCACTTTGGCCGACGCGGTCAGCTCGACGGCGCGGTTGAGCCGCCGGAACAACTGGACGCCCAAATCCTCCTCGAGGGCATGGATCTGATGGCTGACCGCGGCCGGGGTCACGCTGAGCTCCTCGGCCGCCTTGCTGAAGCTTTTGAGGCGCGCGGCCGCCTCGAAGGCGCGCAATGCGCTGAGCGGCGGCAAATGGCCATTCATCTCAAGCAGCTTTTCAGATGAGCTTTGCTAAAGCATCGCTGAGAACTTCTCGTTTGTAGAATAGGGCATAGGAGGCCAGTTTCAATGCCCAGAGGCTCGGTCGGGGAATCTCCAGGCGCCGAGCCGATTGAGGAGAGTTCAAATGACCGCGATTCATCTCCAGCCCCGCTCATCGGCTTGCGCGCGAGCCTCGACGCGGCACCGCACCGCGCTCGACGATCTGAGCGATGCGGCGCAATCCGTGGTCGCGACCCTGCGAGCATGGCGCCAGCGCCTGCGGGAGCGCGACCAGCTGGCCCGGCTCGATGACCGCATGCTGAGCGATATCGGCCTCACTCGCGCCGACGCCGAATACCTCGCCAGCAAGCCCTTCTGGAGGGAATGATGGCCACACTAGCTCGTAATCCCGCGCCGCGCGGCCTGCTGACGCGGGCGACGCAAGCCCTCGGCAAGCTCTGGGCCGGGGTGGTATCCTTGCCTGAACGGCTGCCCCGCGCACCCGAACGGGATATCGATGATTATCCGCGCTTCCCCATCTTTTAGGGCGCGGCCCCGCTTAGAGGAGAAACCCGATGACAGCTGCCGATCGCCTTCCCTATGTCGAAGCCGAGCTGAACTACATCGTGCCGCCGCCGGAGCGGCCGCGCTATTACGCTTACGAGCCCGGCCCGAGCGACCTGCCGCCCAACATGGTGCACGAGCCGCATCTGATGCCGATCCATGACATGCGCCCGATCTCGCACGAGATCGGGCTCGACACCTATGGCTTCGCGCTTGTCGAGCAGCGTAGCGCCGTCAGGGATTTCTGGGACGATGACGAGGTGCGCGCCGTCTACTACCCGGAAGCGTCCGAGTTCATCAAGCAGACGCTCGGCGCGAGCCGCGTCTTTATCTTCGACCATGTGCAGCGCCGCCGCGTCGACGGTATCGATCGCCGCCAGGCCGGCATGCCGCGCCAGCCGGCGACCCGGGTGCATGTCGATCACACCGCGCGCTCCGGACCGCAGCGGGTGCGCGATCTCCTCGGCAAGGATGCCGAGGAATTGCTGCGCGGCCGGGTGCAGGTCATCAATTTGTGGCGGCCGATCCTGCCGGAGCCGCTGCGCGACTCTCCGCTCGCGGTCTGCGATGCGCGCAGCGTCGATTTCGACGACCTCGTGCCGTCCGATCTCGTCTATCGCGACCGCGTCGGCGAGACCTATTCGGTGAAGTACAACCCGGCGCATCAATGGTACTACGTGCCCGAGATGCGGCGCGACGAGGCGCTTCTGTTGAAGTGTTGCGACAGCAAGACCGACCGCGCCCGCTTCATGCCGCATACCGGTTTCACCGATCCGACGACCCCGCCCGACGCGATGCCGCGCGAGAGCATCGAACTGCGCTCGCTCGTCTTTCACCCGAACTGAGCGGATCGAGAAAAGCGGCCCTGCTCCTGGGAGGAGCAGGGCCGTTCGTTTAAGTGGCTGATAATGACCGACACCACGCCCTGGCATGAGGGCGAACGCGCGGTTCAGCGCCGTCTCGGTTTCGCCGAACACGCCGAGGCGAGGGGCGTCAATATCCGGGACTTCATGCCCGAGCAGCACCGCGCGTTTTTTGCGCAGCTGCCCTTCGCGGTACTGGGCGCGCTCGACCCCGCGGGCAATCCCTGGGTGACGGTTCTGACCGGCGAACCGGGCTTTCTCTCGAGCCCAAACCCAAAAATCCTGCATATCGGCGCGTATCCGCAGGACATCGATCCCGCCGCGAGCGGGATCCTGCCGGGCGCTCGAATTGGTCTGCTCGGCATCGAACTGTCGACGCGCCGCCGCAATCGCATGAACGGCCGGGTGATCGATATCGATGTTTCCGGCTTCACCGTTATGGTCGAGCAGAGTTTCGGCAATTGTCCGCAATATATTCAGCGGCGCGATTACGGCCGGCGCCGCCGTCCTGCCTTTCCGGAAGCCAAACCGGTCGCTTTTGGCGATGCTTGGGCGATGAGCCTGATTGCCGCTGCTGACACGGCGTTTGTCGCGTCTTCGACTCCGCCCGGTACCGCGCAAGCGGGAGGCGGCGTCGATGTTTCCCACCGCGGCGGCCGCCCCGGTTTCATCCGCGCCGGCGAAGACGGCGCGTACGAAATCCCGGATTATCGCGGCAACCGCTTTTTCAACACCCTAGGCAACCTGCTCGCCTATCCGCGTGCCGGCCTGCTGATTGTCGATTTCGCGAGCGGCGACGTATTGCAGATTACCGGTACGGCCGAGATTGTGTGGGACGGCCCGCCAGGCGCGGCGCCTGCTGCCGAGCGGCTGTGGCGGCTTAAACCGGTTCGAATGCTCAGGTTGCGCGGCGCTTTCCCCTTCGAGTTCGGATCGCCCGAATTCTCGCCCTTGCTGGCCGCCACTGCTTCTTGAGGCTGGAACCCTGGGGCGGCCGGCATTCGTTAGGCGGGTATGACACAAGCGAACCCGTTGCGCTTTGGTCGGCTCGGGCCCAAAACCGCGCATCTCTGCATCGACATGCAGAATTTGTTTGCCGAGGACACGCCCTGGCACACGCCGTGGATGAATCGCGTTTTGCCGGTCGTCGTCGAGGTCGCCGAGCGCCATGCCAGAGAGACGATCTTCACGCGCTTTATCCCGGCGCGTCATCCCGACGAATTGCCCGGGAGCTGGCGGCGCTACTACCGGCATTGGGCCGAGCTGACGCTGGAACGCATCGATAAGCGGCTGCTGGATTTGGTGCCGCCGCTGGCCCGGCTCGCGCCGCCGGCCGCCATCATCGACAAGCGCTTTTATTCGCCGTTTAGCGAGCCGTCCTTGCACACGCTATTGCGCGAGCGCGGCATCGACAGCCTGGTCGTTACCGGCGCCGAGACCGATGTCTGCGTGCTCGCGGCGGTGATGGACGCGGTCGATCTCGGCTATCGCGTCGTGTTGGCGAGCGATGCGCTATGCAGCTCGTCCGATAAAACTCACGACGCGTTGATGACGCTCTACAGCGAGCGTTTCTCGGAGCAGATCGAAACCGCGGAGACCGAAGCGATCCTCGCGGCCTGGCGCTCGTAAGCGCCGCTACCTTCCGTTGCCGCGTTGGGTCATTGCGAGCGAAGCGAAGCAATCTCGCGCCGGTAACGCACTCCCAAGGGAGAAAGTCACCACTTATTGCGGAGTTCGCGCAATTTCAGGAACACGGTCTTCTCGTCCGGATGCTCGGGCAAATCCGGAAACGCCTCGCGCAACCGGCGGATCACGCTCGGGCTGTGCAGCCGGAAGAACGTGTTGATCTCCTTCTCCAATGCCAAGGTCGTGACCAGCGCCTTTGTCGTGTCCTGCTGCTCCATCTTTGGCAGCATCGCCTTGGCGCTAGCGTTGTCGGGCTCGCGGTCCAGGGTGAAAGCGAGATTGCGCGCGATGTAGTCGTGGCCGGGATAGATCAGCGTCTCGTCCGGGAGTTTCGATAGTTGGGTCGCGAAGGTGTTGTAGAGCTCGTTCGGGTGGCCGCCATTGTGGCAGTTGCCGGCTCCCGCGTTGAATAGCGTGTCGCCGCAGAACAAGGCCGGGCGGTCGCCATGCGCGACGACGCAGATATGCGACATCGTGTGGCCCGGCGTGTCGAGGCATTCCAATTCGACACTCTTGCCGACTTTGATGACGTCGCCGGCCTTGAGGCCCCGGTCGATGCCCTCGATCTGGTCCTTGGCGCCGGCATGCGCCAGCAATTTAGCGCGCGTCGCGCCGATGACCTGATCGTTGCCGCCGGTATGGTCGCGGTGGTGGTGCGTGTTGAGCACCTGCGTGATGTCCCAGCCCTTGGCCTTCGCGGCGGCGAGGCATTTCTGGTAGTCGAGCGGATCGATCGCCAGCGCCTCGCCGGTTTCCGGGCAGGCGATCAGGTAATTGAAATTGCGCCCGCTATTCGCGGTCCAGATCTGCTCGACGATCATTGCTGGGGCTCCCGGCGTGTTCAGCTGAACTCAGTATAGGATGGGGCTCGCCGGCCCGCCATGCCGGGCGCGGCGCTCAGCTGTGCCGGAAGAAGCGCGTGGCGTTGCCCCAAAGCAGCTTTTCCCGCGTGTCCCTCTCGAGGCTCGTCCAGGCCGGGACGTTGTTGACCGAGTTGGGGAACCGGCATTCGGAATGCGGATAGTCCGAGGCGTACATCAACACGCCGTCGCCCAGAAATTCGGCGACCATTCCGAACATGTTCTCGTTCCGTCCATGGCCCGGTTTAAGGCCTCGCGGCTCGATTGTTTTGGCTTGCCCCAGGGACACCGCCGCGCTCAGTGGTTACCCAGGCGGGCCGATTCGCCCGATCGGGCACTATCAACCCGTAGCGATAACTTGGGGATTCAGCCCCAGAGATTGTTACCAAACCTGCGAAAACTTGTCGCCGGGAGCGTGATCCGCTATCAAAACGTCACGTTCGCGTGTTAATGCGAACGATGGGTTGATGCTGGATGGGCGATTAGGAACGGAAGGGCTCCTCGGTGACGGCCATGCTCGATAGCTGCCCGGCCCTGGTGCTGAACGCGGATTTCCGCCCGCTCAGCTATTTCCCGCTGTCGCTGTGGTCATGGCAGGATTCGGTCAAGGCGGTGTTCCTCGACCGGGTCAACATCATCGACCATTACGACGCGATCGTCCGCAGCCCGTCTTTCGAGATGCGGCTGCCGAGCGTCATCGCGCTGAAGGAATATGTCCACGCCGCGCGCCACCCGGCCTTTACCCGGTTTAACGTCTTCCTGCGCGACCGCTTCACCTGCCAGTATTGCGGCCGGCCGCATTCCTCGCACGATTTGACCTTCGACCACGTGGTGCCGCGCTCGCGTGGCGGGCGGACCCTGTGGACCAACGTCGTGACTGCCTGCGCCGGGTGCAATCTCTTGAAAGGCAATCGGCTGCCGCAGCAGAGCGGCATGTATCCGCGCCATAAGCCGGTGCAGCCGACGACCTACATGCTGCAGGACAACGGCCGCGCTTTCCCGCCCAATTACCTGCACGAGAGCTGGCGCGACTATCTCTACTGGGATACCGAGCTGGATCCGTCCTAGCCTAAAGCATCCCGTCCCGGCGAAAGCCGGGACCCACAGCTCGAACGGAGAGGTAGGCCCCGGCTTCCGCCGGGGCACCGCATTCTTATCGTATTGAGAGGCTAGATCAGTGCGTGACGAGGCGGCGCTCGACCGCGGCCGCCTTCATCGCCTTCTGCAATTTCTCGAAGGCGCGCACCTCGATCTGCCGCACCCGCTCGCGCGAGATGCCGTATTGCTGCGACAGATCCTCGAGCGTCGTCGGGTTTTCCTTCAATCGCCGCTCGGTCAGGATGTGCCGCTCGCGGTCATTGAGATGCGTCATCGCCTTTTCGAGGAGATCGCGCCGGAGACCCAGCTCCTGCCGCTCGCCGAGCTTGGTTTCCTGGCTCTCGCTGTCATCGACCAGCCAGTCCTGCCACTCGCCCTCGCTGTCGCTGCGCAGCGGCGCGTTTAGCGAATGGTCGGGGCTGGCGAGCCGCCGGTTCATGCTGACGACATCGGCCTCCGGGACATCGAGCTCGGTCGCGATCTTTTTCAGGTTTTCGGGCGACAGATCGCCTTCCTCCATCGCCTGCAGCTGGCCCTTGAGCTTGCGCAGGTTGAAGAACAACTTCTTCTGTGCCGCCGTGGTGCCCATTTTTACCAGCGACCACGAGTGCAGGATGTATTCCTGGATCGCGGCACGGATCCACCACATCGCGTATGTCGCGAGGCGGAAGCCGCGGTCGGGATCGAAGCGCTTGACCGCCTGCATCATGCCGACATTGCCCTCCGAGATCAGCTCGGAGAGGGGCAAGCCATAGCCGCGATAGCCCATCGCAATCTTGGCGACGAGGCGCAGATGGCTCGTGACCAGCCGATGCGCGGCATCGGGGTCTTCGCGCTCTTTCCAGCGCTTGGCGAGCATGTATTCCTCTTCCGGCTCCAACATCGGAAACTTGCGGATCTCCTGGAGATACCGCGACAGGTTTCCCTCGCCGGAAAGAGACGGGACCGAAAGACTGGCCATTTTA
>Ga0310810_10001039_pt1 | contig 28327 bp, 13 predicted proteins | sample NCmetagenome_FD_207641 | JGI IMG/M metagenome (GOLD analysis project Ga0310810, IMG submission 207641) | Soil microbial communities from experimental microcosm in Duke University, North Carolina, United States - NC | ecosystem: Engineered > Artificial ecosystem > Soil microcosm > Unclassified ...
CGCCACGGACTCCATCGTCGATATCATGGCCGCGGCCATCGGCATGCACGAGCTGGGTATCGAATCTTTGATGTTCTCGCCGATCCCTCTGGGCCGCGCCATCGTCCGGTCGATGCACGGCCTGCTGCCTGCGCCCGGGCCTGCGACTCTCGAGTTGCTGCGGGGGTTGCCGGTCGTCGGCGTCAACCTCGAGAGCGAAACCGTCACGCCAACCGGCGCGGCGATCTTAAAAACACTGGGCAAAAGCTTCGGCGCTCAGCCGCCGATGATCCTTGAGCGGATCGGCTACGGCGCCGGCCACAAGGAGTTTACCGTGCGGCCGAATCTTTTCCGCCTGCTCGTCGGCCGCGCGATGGCCGCTTCGCGCCGCGAAGAAATGCTCGTGCTCGAAACCAACATCGACGACATGAATCCACAGTTTTACGATCATGTCATGGAACGCCTTTTTCAGGCGGGCGCGCGCGATGTTTTTTTCGCGCCGATCCAGATGAAAAAAAATCGCCCGGCGACCCTGCTGAGCGTGATCGCCGAGCCTTTCGACGGAGACAAGCTTGCCGCCATCCTCTTCCAAGAGACCTCGACGATCGGCGTGCGCTGTTACCCGGTCGAGCGGATGATTCTTCAACGCGAAGCCAAAAAAATGCAAACCCGCTTCGGTGAGATCACGGTCAAAATCGTGGTACTGCCGGACGGAAGCAAACGAATAACTCCGGAATACGACGAACTCAAAAAGCTGGCGGCAGCGAAGAAACTGCCGCTCAAACGCATTTACGACGAAGTCATGGGTTGGCTCGATTCGTAGAAAAAGTTCTGCTCCACCGATGATCGATGCCATCGCCGACGACGTCGCGCCCTCCCAACCCTGGGCGTCCCTCCGCTATCCCGGTTACCGCTTGATTTTCTTCCTCTCTCTGTTCGCCACCTCGGCGCAGCAGATGCGCCAGACGCAAAATTTATATCAAGTCTACGAGCTCTCCGGCTCGGCGGTTCAGTTGGGTCTCACCGGCCTCGCTCAAGGAGTGCCGATCTTCGCCCTGGGACTTTTCGCTGGAACTCTGGCCGATTTTCTCGACCGACGGCGACTTCTATTGATCACGATTTTCGGCAACGCGCTCGTTGCCCTTGTTCAGGGCGTGTTGACGCTCACGGGCGCGATTGAGGTCTGGCACATTCTCGTCGGCACAGCGCTCACTTCTTCGCTCAACATCGTGCTCAATCCGGCGCGCATGGCGTTGATCTCCCATCTCGTACCGCGCTCACATTTGACCAATGCCGTGTCGCTCAATTCGAGCGTATCGCAGAGTTCGTTTTTCTTCGGGCCCATGGCTGCGGGCTTGAGCTTGGCTTGGCTCAGCACCGGGAATGCTTACCTTGTCAATGCGCTGTTCTATATTCCGGCCGCTGCCGCGATCTTCCAGCTTCGTCCGCCGCCAACCCGAGAGGGCGGACGGGAAACATTCTCTTTGAGCAGTATTCTCGGCGGCCTCCGCTTTCTTCTTTCCGAGCCGATTATTTTCGCCATGGTTTTGCTCGACTTCACCATCGTCGGTCTCCGCTATTATCGTCCGCTGCTACCGATCTTCGCGAAAGACATCCTCCACGTCGGCCCGGCGGGTTACGGTGTATTGTCGTCTGCGCCGGCCATCGGCGGCGTGCTTGGGACAGTCATCGTCCTCTTCTTCGGCGACGTGCGCCGCAAAGGACTGTTGGCACTCTGGTCGTTTCTTTCTTACGCGCTCGCGTTAGGAATCTTTTCGCTGTCGGTGCAGATGGGCTTGTCGCTGTTTTTGCTCGCAGTTTTGGGGTTGGCTAATTCGCTACAAGCGGTGATGCGCCAGACAAGCTTTCATCTATTGACGCCAGATCACGTGCGCGGTCGTGCGTTTTCCGTTTTCAACATGTTTTCGCAGGGCGCCAACTCGGTGGGTGCGGCCGAAATCGGCTTTATGGCCTCTCTCCTCGGCGCGCCCGGCTCGCTTCTGTTCGGCTGTGCCGTCGGCGGACTGCTGACGTTGGGTTGCTGGACGATGATGCCGGGCTTGAGAAAATTCGGCACCGAAATGCACGATCGCTGATTTTTGCGCAAACCGCTGCGAGGCACGCCAAACGCACACGATCCGGGAGATTTTTTGAGTACGGCCACGTATTGAAAAAAGCCCATAAATGGCTAAGGTGATCGCCGGTCACAATATGCCGCACGTCAGTGTCGTCATCCCGGCCTACAATAGTGAAGCGTATATCGCTGAAGCGATTCAGAGCGCCCTCGATCAATCCTACCGCGATCTCGAAGTGATCGTTGTCGACGACGGTTCCACCGACGGGACGGAAAAAATTGTGCGCGCGTTTCCTTATCCCGTGATTTACCACCGGCAGGAAAACGGAGGTGCGGGAGCCGCGCGCACTCTGGGCGTAAAGCACGCGAGCGGGGAATGGATCGCTTTCTTGGACTCGGATGATGTTTGGTATTCGGAAAAATTGGCCGTGCAGTTGGAAGAAGCACGACGCCAGCCGAGCTGCGTCTTTTTTTACTCGGACATGGACACAACGGACGAGGCCGGCTGCCTCGTCGAAAAGGACTTTCTTCAGGCGCGCACTGAGCAGCGCAAGAAAGAGAAAAAGCCGGCGCTCGATGCTATCGTCTTCAATAATTTACCGTTTCCCTATCCCTCAACAGTTTTGCTCAATCGAAGTCTTTTTTTACGCGCGGGCGGCTTCAGCAAGACTTTCGTGGCAAATTATCATGAGGATTTCGAGTTCTTCGCGCGCTTGGCTCATTCCGAACCGATTCATTTCATCCCGCGCAGTCTCGTCAGATATCGCCTCGTGCCATCGGAAACCAAAGATCAGTTTAGGAACTCCAATTGGCCGATCCTTCTGAGCCATCTATGGCAGATGTGGAGTAGCGCTCCCGCAAAACAGGCGATTCTGCTGCCGTACTATGGCCAATATTTTTCGAATCAAGGGAAAAGCCTCTTGCGCTCAGGAAAATACCGCGAAGCGCGGGAGCATTTTCGCATCAGTTTTCGCTTCAGACCCTTATATTGGAAAAACCTGCGCCGCTGGGGAGCTTCCTATTTCCCGTCGGTTCGACGCAGGCGCGGCCAGGCGTCCGAGCGGTGACAGCCGGGCGGGAGAATTAGTTACATAGGATACGCCTATGAACGTGTCTTTGGTCACTGAGACGTTCAACTTTCTTGAAGGATCGAGCGTCGAGGAATTGCGTACCGCGCTTCGTACGGCGATCGCACTGTGCGACTCGGGCGAGGTTACAGAAGTTATTCTTGCCGATGCCAGCGGCGACCCCGCGATAGCCCGGCTGCTCGCCGCCGAGTTTCCCTCTGTGCGCCGGCTGGATGCTACTGGTCAGGGCTACGACCAGGCCAAGATGCTCGCTGCCACCGAGGCCAAGGGTGAGATCGTTGCGTACCTCGACGGCGATTGCATGCCACAAGCCGGCTGGCTTGAAAAACTCACCGAGCCACTGCGCCATGGCCGCGCCTCGGCGAGTGGCGGTTTTACTGTTTACCCGCGCGGCTTTTTCTCGTCGATCCTTTCGGTGATGGATTTTGGCTTTCTGCTGCCGCGTTCAAGTCGTGCGCTCGGATGCTACGCGTTCAACAACGCCGCCTTTTTGCGGCAAGCGCTACTTCAAGTTCCCATACCCGAATGCGAACTGCGCTGCGCCTGCTATCTCCACTCACAGAAATTCACCCGCCTGTGCACACCGATGGTGCTGGCGCCGGACGCGCGGGTGCGTCACGAGTTGCCGCCGACGTTACGCGAGCGTCTTCGCCGTGGCTACGACACCGTCGCCGTCTGCTGGGCTGACGGCGAACTCAGGGAATCGAAATGGCTCAAGTGGGGAATCTTGGCCGCGCCACGTTTTTACGCCGACGCGATCAAGCTCGATTGGAGACGGCTTCGCACAGGCTACCAGGATCTGGACCTGGCCCAATGGCAGATGTGCCTGGGGCTGCCGCTGTTTCCGATTTTGCGATTGATCGATCTGATCGGCATCACCGGCGCGCTGCTCTTCGGCCCGAAAAGTCGCAAGTGGCTCGACTGGAGTTCGAGCCGCTACGGCAAGCTGATGGCGATTGCTTGCTGGCTCGTCATCATGGCTTGAATTTGGCGCCGGACTTATGAAGTCATTGAATCCGTAATTCTTTTTGTAGCTCTCTGAGCAACGTGAAATCGCGCACCTGGGAGACCGGAATCGGCTTCTCGGTTTTGACCGTCGCTTTGCGCGATTCGATCGCAAACTCGAAAGTCTTGTCGACCGTGCCGCCGTCGATGCTGAACGACGGCATGATCGAATCGTAGGAATCCCGCGCCACGTCCGGCGTCTGATTCAGCCATCGGCTCATGATCTGGATTGTCTCTTCGCGCCGCTCGTGCATGAAGCGGAGACCGCGCAGAATCGCCCGCAAAACTTTCTTTGCCTCATCGCGATTCGTCTTTAGCCGCGCATCGGTCAGTGCCACCGCCGAGATCGGGTTGCCAATTTTGAGATCCTTGGGACCACCGAGAACGTTGTAACCTTCGCGGGCAAGACGGACCGGGCCGGGGGGCACGGAGCAGACCGCATCGACCAGCCCTCTTTTCAAAATCTCCACGCGCACCGGCTCGTCGCCGCCGAGAGTGACAAACTGCACGTCCTTCAGATCCAGCCCTTTGGCCTGAAGAATCGCCTCCGCCGCGAGATGATCCGAACCGCCGATCCGCTGGGTGCCGATCTTCTTGCCGCGCAAATCAGCGATCGTCTTGATCTCCGGGCGTGCCACGATGCTGTGCAGCGGCTTGTCCGTCAACACCGCGAGAATTTTGAACGGCATGCCCTGCATGGCGCTGCCGATGATGTTGCCGAAACTGAGGGTGTAGTTCACCTCGCCGCTGATCAGCGCCGGCACGGTCACCTGGCTCCGCATCTGGATCAGCAAGGGTTCGAGATTTTCATCCTTGAAAAAACCCCGCGCCACCGACACCTGCGCCGGCAAGAATGCATAGCTGCGGCTGCTGTACGAGATGATCGCTCGGTCTGCGGCAAGCGCAAGTCCGCCACAGCATGCAATAGCTGCAACGAGAATCCAGCAAACGAGAGTCTTCATGGCAAGCGATCACCTCGGATAAATTTCTCGGCGCCCGAAAAGAACCGGCGCAATGAGATCGAGCGCGAATTCATTTTCCAGCGATTCCAGCGAAAAAGATTTGCGAGCATCCTCGCCATCGATAAACGACACTTCGCCCAGACAAGGAACGCCGGTCAGATTCACCAGCACCTCGCGGTTGGTCTCGGCGGCCAGCGAGCTCTCTGCGGACACGCGATTCAAAACGTAACCCAGCACCGTTAAGCCTTTGCAGCTTGCATGCTCAAGCGTGAGCAGCAGGTGGTTGATGGCGCCGAGTTTGTTCGCCGCGATAACCACTAGCGGCAGCTTCATAACTCGCGCCAGATCGGCGTAAGTAAAGCTCGGCAAAAGCGGCACCATCAAGCCGCCGGCCCCTTCGATCAGAGTCACGTCATGGTTTGAACTGATCTCTCGATACACCTCGAGTAGACGGTCGATCTCGATTCTTACGCCCGAACGCTCGGCCGCGAGGCTCGGCGCCAGCGGCTCGGGCAAGCGGTACGGACAAATTTTTTCGATCGGCTCGTCGCAGCCCGACGCGTCCTTGAGCCGCGCCGCATCTTCCGGAATCAGCTTTCCATCCCTTTCTGCGCAGCCGGTCTCCGCCGGTTTCATCACGCCGACCCGATAGCCGCGCCCGCGCAGCAGCGCGGCCAATCCGCAAGCAACAAACGTTTTTCCGACTCCGGTGTCCGTGCCGGTAATGAACAGTCCGCTACCCATGAAGGTGCCAAATCGAGAATAGAGGATCGACGGTCGAGGATCGCCGCGCCATCCTCCATTTTCGATCCTCCATCCTCGATTTTTTTCCGCTGCTCATCCGCCGGTTACCCCCTCGATGCAATCGTAAACCACCTCGAGCAGCGATGTGAGCTCAGCGTCGGCGATCGAGAGCGGCGGCATCAGGACGATCACGTCGCCCAGTGGCCGGATCATCACGCTCTGCTTGCGCGCCTCTAGAATCACCTTGTAGCCCACCCGCTGTTCCGGCGCATAGCTTTTCCGCTCGTCCTTACGCTCGACCAATTCGATGCCGATCATGTAGCCCCACTGGCGCACGTCGCTCACGTGCGCCAGCCGATGAAATTTTCCCAGGTGCTCGGCGAGCCAGACAATGCGTGGCTGCATGGCTTCGATCGTGCCGTCTCGCTCGAAGATTTCCAGATTCGCGTTCGCCACCGCGCAAGCAAGCGGGTTGCCCGTATAGGTATGGCCATGAAAGAAAGTTTTGAAATCTTTGTAATCCCCCAAAAACGCGGAAAAAATTTCCTCGCTGCTCAACGTCGCCGCCAGCGGCAGGTAACCGCCGGTGATACCCTTGGCCAGGCAGAGCAAATCCGGTGAGACGCCCGCATGCTCGCTGGCGAACATTTTGCCGGTGCGCCCGAAACCGGTCGCCACCTCGTCGAGAATGAAAAGAATGCCGAGGCGCCGGCAAATTTCGCTGAGCGCCCGCACGTACGCCGGCGGCTGGGCCCACATGCCTGCCGCGCCTTGCATGAGCGGCTCCATGATCAGCGCCGCGAGATTATTTTTATTGGCGCCGAGCTTTTCTTCCGCGTCCTTCACCGCCAGCTCGAGCGCTTCGGCTTCGCTCTGGCGCTGAAAATAACGAAACACGTGCGGCGGCGTCAGACGGATGACCGGGAAGAGCAAGTCTTTGTAGAATCGATGAAACGTTTCCGAGTAGCCGACGCTCATCGAACCCACAGTGTCACCGTGGTAGGACTCGGCGAGCGATGCGATCTGCGTGCGCTGGGTATCACCCTTGAGCTGCCAATATTGCACAGCCATCTTGAGCGCGATCTCCACCGCGGTGGCGCCGCTGTCGGAATAGAAAACCCGCTGCAATCCTCGCGGTGCAATCCGAATCAATTTTTCCGCAAGCTGAATGCCCGGCACGTGGCTCAGGCCGAGAAACGTCGAATGGGAAAGCCGCTCGAGTTGCGCGCGAAGAGCGTCGTCCATTTCTTTCTTGCGGTGGCCATGCACATTGCACCAGAGCGAAGAAACGCCGTCCAGATATTTTCGCCCTTGCACATCGATCAGGAAATTTCCTTCGGCCCGGCTGATAATGCATGGATCCTCGGCGAGCCACTCCTGCATCTGCGTGAACGGATGCCAAAGATGGTGGTGGTCGAGCTGCTTCAATTTGTCGTAATAGGTCGTCATTGAGAATTCTTGATTTCGGCAAAGACTGCCAGAGCGCGGTCGATGTGTTCGGGCCGATGGGTCGCCATTAAGGTGATGCGTAGACGCGAGGTGCCCCCCGGCACGGTCGGTGGGCGAATGCCCTGCACGAAGATTCCGTTTTCCAGAAGCCGGCCGGAGAGCTGCATGCACTTTTCCGCGTCGCCGACGACCAGTGGGAGGATCTGACTCTGTGGCGAAGCGAGCGGAAAGCCGATCTGCTTCAGTCCATCGGCGAGCCGGCGGCAGTTCTGCCACAAGGCATCGCGCCGCTCAGGCTCACGCGCGACGATATCGATTGCTGCCAGTGCCGTAGCCACAATCGCCGGCGGCAGCGCCGTGGTAAAAATAAAACTGCGGCAGCGGTTGACCAGCAACTCACGGAGACTCCGACTGCCGGCGACGTAGGCGCCGAAACCGCCGAGCGCTTTCCCGAGCGTGCCCATCTGCACGAGAACGCGCTCGCCCAAGCCGAGTTTACTCACTACACCCGCGCCGCCGGGACCGAAGATTCCGGTGGCGTGCGCTTCATCGACCATCACCGAGGCGCTGTATTTCTCCGCGAGCTCGACGATGGCGGTCAGCGGTGCTTCGTCGCCGTCCATGCTGAAAATGGTTTCGGTGACGATCAGCCGGCGCCGCGCGCTGACCGCCTGCTTGAGCGCGCTTTCGAGACGATTCAAGTCGCAGTGAGAATAAACAATCGTTTTCGCCCGCGACAGGCGACAGCCGTCGATGATGCTCGCGTGATTGAGCTCATCGCTGAAAATTGCATCGCCGTCGCCGGTCAGGGTCGAAGGAATGCCGGTGTTGGCTTGAAAACCGGAATTGAACACCAGCGCCGCCTCGGTGCCCTTGAACTCGGCGAGGCGATTTTCCAACTCCTCGTGCAGCGCCATGTTGCCGGAAATCAACCGTGACGCCGCGGAACTCGAGCCGTAGCGATCGATCGCTTTCTTGGCCGCTTCGGCAAGCGCGATGTGATTGGCGAGGCCGAGATAGTTATTCGAGGAAAAATTGATCACCTCGCGGCCGTCAAGAAGAAGGATCGGACCCTGTTCGTTGTCGACACGCCGCAAAGTCCGGTAGAGCGACCCCGCTTTGATCGCGCGCAGCTCCTCTTCGATGCCCGCCGCATTCATCCTCTGAGTTAGATATTATACGGCCCGTGGCATCGCAACACGGACGCCGGTGAGCACACGGCCCTTGAATTCTTGTGGAGCTCAGGAGGCCGCCAGCTTATGCCTCACTTTGCGGAGATCGGCTACGAAGTGGCGATACTCCTCCTTGCGATCGGCTTCTTCTCGCCTTCGGAAGATCGATGAGGGATGGACCGTGACGAACACGACGGGCCCGGGCTTGCCGGCTAAAAATTTGCCGCGCTCGCGGCCGATCGAGACGACTCGACCAAGCACCGACTGCGCCGCGCTCGCGCCGAGACAAACCAGGACTTTCGGCTGAATGACTTCTAGTTCCGCCTCGAGCCACGGCTTGCAGGCGGTGATCTGACGGACCGCGGGCTTTTGATGTAATCGTCGCTTGCCGCGCTGGATCCAGCGGAAATGCTTTACCGCATTGGTAATGTAAACTTCCTCGCGCGGAATTTTTGCCTCGGCAAGTGCGCGGTCGAGGAGACGTCCTGCCGGACCGACGAACGGATGCCCCTGGCGGTCTTCCATATCGCCGGGCTGTTCACCGAGAATAATCAAGCTCGCGTCTCGCGGCCCTTCGCCGAAAACCGTTTGAGTTGCTTTCTCGTAGAGATCACAGCCCTCGCACCACTGCGCCGCAGTGCGGAGATCTTTGAGCGTATGCCGCTTGGGCAGAAAGTCGGCAGCCGAAGTTTCGGTTTGACGGACCATCAACAAAAATTAGCACCGTGGTTTTATCGCGACTAGACGGGATCGGTTTTCTTCCCCCGTTGGGCTCAGCGGCTTGCCACTTTGAAAGCAAGTCGGTTACAGTGATCGGCATCGAACTCGACAGTGATCAAACATGGCCAAAGCTAAAACCATATTCGCCTGCCAGAGCTGTGGCCATCAGTCGCCTAAATGGCTCGGCAAATGTCCCGACTGTAATCAGTGGAACACTTTCGCTGAAGAGCGCTTCGAAAAGGCGTCGACGCCGCGCGGTGAGCTGAGCCTTGGCACCAAGGAAGACCCGGCGCCGATCCATGAAATCGATACCGCCGAAGAAGGCCGGGTGCTTTCAGGCATCGGCGAGTTCGACCGCGTGCTCGGTGGTGGGCTCGTGCCCGGCTCAGTAATTCTGATCGGCGGCGACCCCGGCATCGGAAAATCCACTTTGCTGCTTCAGGCCTTCGCTGCTGTCAGTCAGAAAAACATCCCTTGCCTTTATGTGTCCGGCGAAGAGTCGCCACGGCAAATCAAAATGCGCGCCGAGCGGCTCGGCATCGCTGCGCCCAATTTACTGGTGCTGAGCGAAACTTCACTAGAACGCATTCTCGAGCACATCAAGAAAATCAAACCCGGCCTGCTCGTCATCGACTCAGTGCAAACGATTTTCTCGACGGCGATCCCCTCGGCGCCCGGCAGCATCGCGCAGGTGCGGGAAGCGTCCGGCGCAATCATCGTGCTCGCAAAAAAAACCGGACTCACGACTTTTCTGATCGGCCACGTGACCAAAGACGGCGCCATCGCCGGGCCGCGTCTGCTCGAGCACATGGTCGACACCGTGCTTTATTTCGAAGGCGAGCGCGGCCACAGCTTTCGCATTCTGCGCGCGGTGAAAAACCGCTTCGGCTCGACCAACGAGATCGGCGTTTTCGAAATGAAGGAAGCGGGCTTGAAAGAGGTCAACAACCCTTCGGAAATATTCTTAATGGAGCGGCCCTTGGCCGTGCCCGGCTCGGCCGTCGTCTGCAGCATGGAAGGCACACGGCCGATCCTGGTGGAATTGCAAGCGCTGGTCAGCCGCTCTTTTCTCGCCGTGCCGCGGCGTACCACCATCGGCGTCGACCACAATCGGGTCGCGCTGCTCGTCGCTGTTTTGGAAAAGAAAATGGGCGCCAAGCTTTTCGATCAGGATATTTTCGTCAATGTCGCCGGCGGCGTGCAAGTCGATGAGCCGGCGGTTGATCTCGGCATTATGGCGGCCATCGCGTCCAGCAGCCGCGACCATGCGCTTGATGCCAAGACCGTATTTTTCGGAGAAGTCGGCCTCGCCGGCGAGATTCGCGGCATTTCCCGGGCCGAAGCGCGGGTCAAGGAAGCCGGCAAGCTCGGCTTCGAGCGCTGCATCCTGCCTGCAAGCAACGTCGCGCAATTGAAACATTTGAAACATCCACAACTCGCCGGCGTCAGCTCACTCACCGAGTGCTGGAAGCTGCTATTCTAAAGGAATTACCAAATCGAGAGCCCTCATCAGTAACCCGCGACACTCTTGAATCGTAAGCCGCCGTTGGCTATCAATAAGGCTCCGTGCCGGAGTGGTGGAATGGCAGACGCGCCGGACTCAAAATCCGGTAGGGGAAACCCTGTGCGGGTTCAAGTCCCGCCTCCGGCACCAAAATCCCCGCAAAAATTTATTGATTATTTACCACTAACTGGCGGCGGTTGATTTAGACCGCCAGTATCTCTCTCGGGCGCGATCGAGGCACTGCTTGAAAATTTTTGCGGTGGTCTTGGCGTTATCGTGGAGATATGTGTCATGGGTACCGAGAGCTTTTTGTACTTCAACGTTCTCCGCAACAAGGTCACCCCATTCACCGCTGGGATTTCGCTCATACAATTCTTCGTTGACGATCAGCGTGAGTTTTCCATCGTATGGCTTTGGCCGATGACGGCGTAAGGTTCGAAAATATCGATCCTGCTCGGCCTTGGAATAGGTATTTTCTTCAGCAACCGGCCTCGGTGTCGCCTGTCGTTCGATTTTTGGCAACGATTTTGGGAATAGTGACAAACCTACGGCCGATTTTTGCATGAGGTAGGGTAGTTTTTCCCGCCACGAAACTTGGCCGATCTTGTTCAAATGAAAGACGAGCCTTTGAACGTAGTAATTATGGGCAAAACCGTAGTAAACTTTTCGGTACCCGGACCTAATCTTGGCGCAGCGAAATCGGAAATACCGATAAAAGGTAGGACGGGAAGAATCCATCAAAGCCAATAGAGCGACTTCCTGATTTTGTTGCCTCAGTTGGCATGCCATTTCATAGGCGACGATTCCGCCGATGCATTCCCCCAGCAAAAAATAGGGACCGTTGGACTGAAGAGAGCGTATTTCGCCCAGATATTCGGCCGCCAAATCGCGGACGCTGGCATGTTGTGAACCGATACCATTCGAATCCCGGGCCACCAAACCGATAAAGGAGTATTCCGGCCCAACTGAACGCGCCAAGCGAATATATTTTAACAAATCAGGCTCTCCGCCCAGTCCGCCCGGCACAATGAAAACCGGCTCTCCAATGCTACCCCGTTGAATTTCGATTAGCCGTGATCGCTGTTCATCATCGCGCAACTTCTTGGACTCATCCGTCACTCGGGTGATTTTGGCGGCGAGCCCCGAGATTGTCGGAAATTCGAAGAGCTGACGTACAGATAAATCTACTTGGCATTCCTCACGTATCTGCGCTATTAGGCGGATGGCAAGCAAGGAGTGTCCCCCCAACTCGAAAAAATCATCGTGCACACCGACCCGTTTCATCTTTAGGAGCTCGCTCCAGATCGCGGCAAGTACCCACTCTATGGGATTGCGCGGTTCTACGTAGCTCCGTGCTCCGACACGCTCTCTGTGGTTTGAGGATAGAAGAGCGTTTTTGTCGACTTTGCCGTTGGATGTGAGCGGCAAGAAATCTAGATGCACAAAGGTCCGTGGGATCATGTAATCCGGAAGCCTTTTTCTGAGGTGGCTCCTAGGATCGTCGTTTGACGGAGTCAAGTGCGGGGCCGGGACGATGTAAGCAACTAAAAACTTGCCCTCGAAGTCGCCTTCCTGAACCAGCACCACCGCTTCTAGAATTGCCGGATGCTGGCACAGAACGGTTTCGATTTCACCCAATTCGATTCGGTAGCCGCGGATTTTGACCTGATCGTCGAGGCGGCCCAGGAATTCAATGTTCCCGTCAGCCAAATAGCGCGCTTGATCGCCTGTCTTGTAAAGACGCGCTTTCGCATCTTTGCCAAAGGGATTGGCGATGAATCGCTCCTGGGTCAAATCAGGTCGATTCAAATATCCGCGCGCGAGTCCATCGCCGCCGATGTAAAGCTCTCCTGCCACACCAATGGGCACCGGATTCAAATGAGCATCGAGAATGTAGACTTCGGTGTTAGCGATCGGACGACCAATGGGAATCGAAGCCACATCGTCGCCTAACGTCCGGGGTATGGGATAACAGCAGGCAAATGTCGTGCTTTCAGTCGGTCCGTAGCCGTTGATGATTTTGGTGTTGGGCAACAGATCGAGTCCTTTTCTCACGTGCGGTACGGAGAGTGCCTCGCCGCCGATCAAAAGCTGCTTCACATCCGATAGGGCCTCGGGTTCATGGTCGATCACGGTGTTAAACAGTGCCGCCGTTAACCATAGCGTGCTAACCCGGTATTTTTTCAGCACGACTCCAAGTTCGGCGGCATCCGGCACTCTTCCCGGAAACAAAACACACGTGCCGCCGTGAAGTAGTGCGCCCCACACTTCCAACGTCGCGGCGTCGAAAGAGATCGGCGCCAAATGAAGCAACGTCTGCGTTGGACCGAGCTGCGCGTAGTCGACTCCAAACAGCAATCTCGCAATACCTCGATGGGTCACCTCGACCCCTTTGGGATTTCCCGTCGAACCGGAGGTGTAGATGACGTACGCCAAATCATCGGCAGTGCTTGGGCTGCTTGGATTGAACGACGGCTGCTTGGCTATATCTTTCCAGTCCCGATCCAGGCAAATCGCTCGGCCGCTCATCGCCGGTAGACTCCCGCGCGAATCTTCATCGGTGAGAACCAGGTTCGCGCCGCTGTCTTGCAGCATGAATGCGAGGCGCTCTTTGGGATAGCCCGGATCCAACGGCAGGTACGCGCCGCCCGCCTTTAGAATGCCGAGTAACGCAACGATCAGATCAAAACTGCGTTCGAGACAGACCCCAACCAGATCTCCGGGCCTAATCCCCGAGTTTTTTAGATGGTGCGCGAGCTGATTGGCGCGCTGGTTGAGCTCCGCGTACGCAAGCTGTTGCTCGTCGCATACCAGTGCGACTGAGTCCGGTGCCCGCTCGACCTGTGCCTCAAACAACCCATTCACGCAGGCCTCTCTCGGATACTCCGTCGCCGTTCTGTTCCAGTCGAGCAATAATAACTTTCGCTCTTTCTCTCGCAAAAACGACAGCTCGCTTAATCTGCAATTGGGATCCTCCACAATCGCCGCCAAAAGCGTCTCATAGTGTCCTAACCATCGCGCGATCGTCGCGTCTTCAAACAGATCTGTATTGTACTGGAGCGATACCCTCAATCCTTCGGCGATTTCAGAAATCGACAATGTCAGATCGAATTTGGCATTCTCACTGCCGCCTCGTACCCGGCTCACGCTGAGATCTTCGAGCTTCATCGCCGAATCCGGCGCGTTCTGCAGAACAAACATCACCTGGAAAATCGGCGTGTAGCTGAGCGAGCGATGGGGGTTTATTTCCTCCACGAGTTTTTCGAACGGTAGGTCCTGGTGCTCGTAAGCTTCCAGCGCGGTTCGCCGCACCCCCGCGAGAAAATCCCTAAAGGTTGGATCACCGGAAAAATTAGCGCGCAAAGCGAGAGCGTTGACGAAGAACCCGATCAACCCCTCAACCTCGGTTCGATTGCGGTTCGCGATCGCCGCGCCCACCACTATGTCTTCTTGTCCGGTATGGCGATAGAGCAGCGTCTGAAAGGCCGCGAGAAGCGTCATGAACAATGTGACGCCTTCTTTCCGGCTAAACGCCTTAAGCGCCTCGACCAGGTCTTTGCCAAAGACAGGCGATTGCGTCTTACCGCGAAAACTCTGGATCGCCGGCCGCGGCCGGTCGGTGCAGAGGTTGAGCAGCGCCGGAATGCCGTCCAATTGCTTTTTCCAATACACGAGCTGCCGATCCAGTGCCGGTCCTTTCAGCCATTCGCGCTGCCACAGGGCAAAGTCCGCATACTGAATCGGCAACTCGGCAAGCGGCGAAGGCTCGCCTTTGCGGAAAGCGCGGTACAACACCGCGAGCTCCCGGTATAGAACGCTCATCGACCAGCCGTCGGAGACGATGTGATGCATCGTAAGCAGCAAAACATGATCGCCGGCACCGACGCGGATCAACTTGGCGCGCAAAAGCGGGCCTCGGCTCAAATCGAACGGCTGGCTTCCCTCCGACGCAACCCGGCGGCTGATTTCTGCCTCGGCGTCTTCCTCGGTGCTGCAATGGATTTCTTCCCGTAGAATCGCGAACTGTGACGACCGCGAAACCACCTGAACGGGTCCGGCTTCTGTGGTCACGAACGTCGTGCGCAATGCCTCGTGCCGCTGGACAATTTCCTCAAGACTACGCTGCAGTGCCTCGACATCGAGCGGCCCCTTGAGGCGAAGCGCGCCCGGTATGTTGTATATCGATTTGCCCGGCTCCAACTGATCGAGAAACCATAATCTTTGCTGGGCGAAGGAAAGGCAAAGTTCCTGCTCTCGCGACACCCGACGCGAAGGCGCGAGTCGAGGCGTCGCTGTGTCTTTCAGCAGTTCGAGAATTTCACTCTTTCGCTCGGTCAACCCGGCACGCAGTGCAGGCGGCAACCCTTCCTTGGGACCTCTGACGATCAATCGGCCATCATCCGCCGAAATCGTAAAATTCAGCTCGCGCAATTGCTTCAAAAGCTCGATTGCTGTCACAGGATGATCTCTTCCGTTTGATTATGATTCGCATCTGCGTCTCCAGAATTCCCGACGCTCGCGCAACACATCGCCTGGATATGACCCGAGAGTCCGGCGATAGTGGGCAATTCGAACACTGTGCGCAGAGCCAGCTCAATACCAAAGGCTTCTTTGATTCTTGAAGCCAACCGAGTCGCCAGAAGCGAGTGACCACCGAGGTCAAAAAAGTTTTCGTGTACGCCAACTCGACCCAAACACAGTAGCTCGCGCCATACAGCTGCCAGTTTCTCTTCCACGGGCGTGCTCGGCGCAATGTATAGCTCGGGTGGGGAGAATTCCGGTGCCGGCAACCCGGCGCGATTCAATTTGCCGCTGGACGTGAGCGGCATCGCATCGACGAAGACAAATGCCGTGGGTACCATGTATTCCGGTAATTTTTCTTTGAGATAGCCGCGCAGCCCTTGCGCGTCGGCGGACACGCCCTCGCGCATCACTACGTACGCGACCAATCGCGTGTCCATCGACCCGGCTTCGAGCGCCAATACCGCCGAACCGTGAACTCCCGGACATCTAGCGAGCACCGCCTCGACTTCGTCCAACTCGATGCGAAAGCCGCGTACCTTGACTTGGCGATCCATTCGGCCCACGAACTCGATATTCCCGTCGGGCAGATAGCGGCCACGATCGCCGGTTTTGTAGAGGCGCGCGACTCTCCGGCCGCGCACCGACCAATCAACGAATTTCTCAGCCGTGAGCTCCGGCTGATTGAGATAGCCGAGCGCCAAGCCGGCGCCGCCGATACAAATTTCCCCCGGCACGCCGACTGGGACCGGGTTGTGGCGCGAATCCAGGATATAAATTTCCGCGTTGGTGATCGGCCGGCCGATGGGGGGAAGATCTGCTTCATCCACAAACGGTGCCTTCAATACAAACTCAGTGGCGACATGGGTTTCGGTCGGGCCGTATTGATTGCGCAAACAGCAATCACCGAGGCGACTCAACAAGGACCTTAGCGAGGCGGTCATCTGCAACTGCTCGCCGGCGGTGATGATTTCGCGCAAGCTCGACGGATAACAACCACTGTAAGCAGCCGCCTCTGCGAGGTTTTGCAGGGCGACAAACGGCAGAAACACTCGCTCGATCGATTGTTCCTTTAAAAATTCCAACAGACACTGCCCATCCCGCCGCACCTCGTCCGCGATCAAAAACAGCGATCCCCCGGAACACCAGGTCGTCAACATCTCTTGGATCGAAACATCGAATCCGCAAGGCGCGAACTGCAGCGTCCGCGCCGCCGCCGGCTCGCTCAGCCTTCCAATTTGCCATGAGATCAGATTGCCCAACGCGCCGCGACTCATCACGACACCTTTGGGTTTGCCGGCGGAGCCCGAGGTATAGAGCACGTAGGCGGCTCGTTCGGCCGTCTCCGCACAGCGGGGATTGCTTTGTTCTTCGCGAGCGATGTTTTCTCGCTCGGCGTCCAGCAAGATTACACGCGCGCCGAGCGCTGGCAAGTGCGCCGCGGGCAATCCAGCACTGACGAGAAACGGCGCGTTCAGATCTTCCATCATCTGCGCGATGCGATCACGCGGATAGGAAGGATCGAGAGGGACATATAAGCCGCCCGTCTTGAGAACCGCCAGCAACGCAGTGGCCAATTCGACCGAGCGCTCTAGAAAGAGTGCCACGTGAGTTTCCGACCGTACACCTTGTCTGATGAGATAATGCGCGAGCTGATTGGCGCGGCGGTTTAACTCGGCGTAGGTTAGGGTTGTACCGCCGAAAACCAGCGCGCACGCGTCAGGAGTTCGCTCCGCCTGTTTCTCAAGCATCGCGACCACGTCGTCACAAAGCGCACTGTCGGCTCGCGCTCCTTTCCATTCGACCAGTAGTTGATGTTCCTCGGCTTCGGTGAGAACCGGCAGATCGGCAACGCGTCGTGTCGGGTCCGCGACAATCCCTTCGAGCAGGACGCGACAATGACTGAGCATGCGTTCAATGGTGCCAGCGTCGAAAAGCTCAGCGTTATATTCCATGCGAAGCAGCAACTGCCCATCGCGCACGCCAAAGGATGCAAATAGATCGAACTTGGCGGTCACCGGTCCGACTTCCAAAGAAGATACGGTTAATTCCGGCATTGTCAGTTTTTGATGAGGTATATTCTGCAAGGCGAACAAGACTTGAAACAGCGGTGAATGATTTAAGCTTCGTTCCGGATTGAGTTCCTCGACGAGTTTTTCAAAAGGCAGGTCCTGATGCTCATAGGCCTTGAGCGCGCCTTCGCGAACCTGAGCCAGAAATTCGGTGAAACGTTGCTCGCCGGATACATGATTTCGATACACAATGGTGTTGACAAAACACCCGATCAGCCCTTCGGTCTCCAGCCGCGTGCGCCCAGCGATCGGCGAGCCCACGCCGATATCGTCTTGTCCGCAGTAGCGATGGAGAAAGACCTGAAAGGCCGCCAACAAGGTCATGAAAAGCGTAGCGTTCTCCCGACGGCTAAGCGCATTCAACCGATCGGACAGCGGCTTAGACAAGACCAGTGATTGCCGCGCGCCTCGGTAGGTTTGAACAGCCGGCCGGGGCCGATCCGTCGGTAATTCGAGAACGGGTAAATCACGCAACTCCGCTCGCCAAAAGTCGACCTGGCGCTCGAACGCCTCGCCTTGAAGCCATTGCCGCTGCCGGGCGGCGTAATCCGCGTACTGAAGCGGCAGTTCGGGAAGAGGCGTCGTGTCGCCGCGAGCCAATCTCTCGTATAGGGCGGCCAGCTCCCGAGCGAAGACGGCGCCCGACCAACCGTCGGTCGCAATATGATGCGTGACTTCGAGTAATGCGTGGGACCGTGCGCTCAATCGAAGCACCACCACCCGTAGCGGTACGTCGTTAGCGAGATCAAACGGTCGCGCCCTCAAGTCCAAAGCTAACCGTCGCACCTCAGCGTCTTGGTCGACCCCTTCCAGCGCGCTGATATCTACAACCGGCAAGTCAATCATTTCCGGAGCGCCGACGCGTTGCACCGGCGCTCCTTCGTCGGAAATTACATACCGTGTGCGCAGCACTTCATGGCGTTCTACTATCGCGCTCAAGGCACCGTGCAGTGCTTCAACGTTCAAGTTTCCATCCAGACGGCGCGCCCGCGTCTCGTTGTAGGCGCAGCTCTCGGGCTCCAACTGATTGAGAAACCACAAACGCTGCTGGGCAAATGACAGAGGCGCGTCCTCGTCCCCGCCTTTCGCTATCGAGTGATGTCCGTTGGTCTTGCTCTGAATGATCAGATCCTCGACGGATGCGGCGACGCCGGCAATCGTCGGGGTCTCGAAAAATTGCAGCAATGGCACCGCGATCGCGAAAGCATCGTTCATTCGCGAAATAGTCTGAGTCGCGAGAAGCGAATGGCCGCCCAACTGAAAGAAATTGTCGTGAACTCCGACTTGGTCCAGCTTGAGAAGGCTACCCCAAATCTTTCCGAGAACCTCTTCGATGGGTGTCCGCGGCGCAACAAATTCTTGTTCGAGCGCGCGGCCGTTTTGATCGGGCAGCGGTAAGGCCGTTCGATCAAGCTTGCCGTTGCGGTTGACCGGCAGTGCCTGCAAGAAGACAAAATTTGACGGCACCATATACTCGGGAAGTCTCTTTAGAATCTCGGCTCGGAGCTCTCCGGCGGAGGGACTGAAACCTGGAGCCGCAACCACGTAGGCGACGAGTCGTCGGTCTCCTGGCACGTCCTCACGGGCTAATACCGCCGCATCCTGAACAGAAGAGATTTGACCGAGCACAGCTTCGATTTCGCCGAGCTCGATTCTGAAGCCGCGGATTTTAACTTGATCGTCGATTCGACCGAGAAATTCGATATCACCGGTTGGCAGGTAGCGCGCCCGATCCCCGGTTTTATACAAGCGCGCCGAAGGATTCTCGCTGAAAGGACTCGCAATGAACTTTTCTGCCGTAAGCTCTGGGCGGTTCAAATAACCCCGCGCGAGCCCAACTCCGCCGATGTAAAGATCGCCGGCAACACCAACAGGCAGCGGCGCCAAGGATCGATCGAGAATATAGGTCTGCGTGTTGGCGATCGGCCGCCCGATCGGAACGGTCTCCTCAGTCCCGGCCAGCCGGCACTGCCACGCCGTAACATCGATAGACGCCTCCGTCGGTCCATACAGATTGTGCAGAGACGCGTGCGACCGCGCAAAAAAACGCCGCTGCAATTCGACGGGCAGCGCTTCGCCGCTGCAAAAGACCTGTTTGAGACTGGTACAGCTTTCAGCCTCTGCCCCCTGCAAAAACACCGAGAGCATCGACGGAACGAAATGTAGCGTGGTGATGCGCGCGGTCTGGATAAGTCGGATAAGATATTCCCGGTCGCGATGACCTTCGGGCCTGGCCAGGACGAGACAGGCGCCGCTGATCAACGGCCAGAGAAATTCCCATGCCGATACATCGAAGGTAAAAGGCGTCTTCTGCAGAACCCGGTCTTCTGTAGCGAGCCGGTAGGTGTCCTGCATCCACTGCAACCGATTGCGCAAGCCGGCGTGGACGTTGACCACTCCCTTAGGCTCGCCGGTCGAGCCGGAGGTGTAAATGACGTAGGCCGCGTGCTCATCGACATTCCTGTTCGTTGGATTTTCCGTCGATTCTTTTTCAAACAGCTCCCGGTCTCGATCGAGGCAGATGATTCGCGCGTTCGTCTGGGGCAAAGAATTCAGCGAATGGTTGTCAGTCAACACGATACTGGCGCGGGTGTCTGCCAGCATAAATTCCAATCGTGCCCTCGGGTAGGTTGGGTCCAACGGCACGTAGGCGCCACCGGCTTTGAGAATCCCAAGAAGCCCGACGACCATCTCTACGGAACGTTCAAGGCAAAGGCCGATCAGCGACTCCGGCTCGACGCCAAGTTTCCGCAAGTAATAAGCAACCTGGTTGGCGCGCCGATTCAACTCACGGTAAGTCAATCGTTGTTCTTCGAACATGAGCGCCACAGAATCCGGACAGCGCTCAACCTCCGCTTCAAACAGTTGTTGAATCGTTTTGTCCTTCGGATAGTCTCGCTGGGTCTGATTCCATTCGACCGTAATCTGATGTCTCTCTTCACTTGCCAATAACGGCAGCGCGTCAATGCTCTGCTCGGGATCGGCAGCGATGGCTTCGAGCAGATTTCGAAACTGCCCGAGCATTCGCACGATCGTTGCAGCTTCGAACAGCTCAGCTCGATATTCGATGCGCAGCGTCATTTCTTGCGCGCGTTCGACAAGCGCTGCCGAGAGATCAAACTTCGCCGCCATCGGATCGATCTCCAACGGCGTAGCGATCAGACCGGGAAACGCGGTGTTTCGCTTCGGGGTGTTTTGCACGACGAACAGAACCTGAAACAGCGGATTACGACTGCTGTCGCGCTCGGGATTCAGCTCCTCCACTAACTTTTCGAAGGGCAGGTCCTGATACTCGTAGGCTTTGAGGGCGCTGTCGCGCACTCGGCCTAGGAAATCCCGAAACGTCGGATTACCCGACAAGTCTCCTCTGAGCACGAGCGTGTTAACGAAGCACCCAATCAGTCCTTCGGTCTCTACCCGGGTGCGCCCGGCGATCGGCGAGCCGACCGCGAAATCATCCTGCCCAGCGTAACGATGCAATAGGATCTGAAACGCCGCCAACATCGTCATGAACAGCGTCGCATTGTCTCGACGACCGACAACGGTTAATCGATCGATCAATGAACGCGGCAGCTCAAGCGATTGGCGCGCGGCCCGATGGCTCTGGAGTCTCGATCTCGGTCGATCCGTGGGTAACTTGAGCGCTGGCAGGTCGCAGAGGTATTCCCTCCAAAAGGAGACCTGCCGGTCGAGGACTTCATCTTGAAGCCATTGTCGCTGCCATGCAGCGTAATCGGCATATTGGATGGGTAACGGCGGAAGAGGATCGGCTCGACCCTGAGAAAAAGCGCCGTAAAGTTGTCTCAGTTCATCGGCAAAAATCCCGCTCGACCAGCCGTCCGACGCGACGTGGTGTTTCACCAGAACCAATATGTTTTCAGTGGGACCGATCCGGAGGAGCGCCGCGCGCAGCATCAAATCGCGGCCGAGATGAAACGGCCGATTGCGTATTTCCGCGATTGCCCGCTGCACACCTCCTGTCGAAGCGGCGCCGAGTTCGACAACTGGTAGTTCGACCGGTTTCGGTTGACCGGTGATCTGCACGGGATGATCCCCGTCGAGCACAAGGATCGAGCGCAAAATCTCGTGGCGTGCGACGATCGTGCTGAGCGCCGTCTGAAGCGCGATGATGTCGAGATGCCCTTCTAGCCGGATCGCTGTCGCTTCATGGTACGCTGCCGATTCCGGCTCCAGTTCATGGAGAAACCAAAGGCGCTGTTGAGCGAACGACAAAGGAGCGGGCGTGCCAGGGCTCCGGCGTGGAATCATCACGCGCACTCCTTGGGTAGCCTGCTGCTGGAGGCGAAGTTCGAGCAGCGCGCGCTTCGCCTGTGACAGTCGTTCGAGCCGAGCGGTCAGATCAGGTTCGTCCATCAGGCATCCATCGGGCTCTCCGGAATTTCCATCGAGCCGTCATTAAAAACATTTGTTGACCGATCACTCGCGACGTTCATAGGATCGAAATCCGCCGGATATGCGGCGTAAGGATCGACCCTTACGTCGATGCACGCGGGCAGCCCGGAAGCAACGGCTCGTTCCAAGGCTGCGGGCAACTCTCCGGGACGCTCTACGTGCTCCGCGTGGGCACCAAAGGCCGCGGCAATTTGGTCGTAACGAAGATCCGGCTGATACATCGTGATCCGTTCTTGGCTCGCGCCGAAATAAACTGTCTCTACAAGCCCGCCGTTATTTCCTTGATTGTTCGCCACGACCACAATGACGGGAATCCGATGGCGCACCGCTGTCTCCAATTCCATGATATTAAAACCCGCTGCGGTATCGCCGCAGATAACCAGAACGAGACGCTCCGGCTGGCACAGTTTGGCGCCGATGCCGAACGGAATGCCCACGCCCATGCAGCCGTTATTGCCGGCAGTAAAGCGTGACGCGGGAAAGAAATTCGGCAAGACCTGCTGCGCGACTGCCATGGACACGTTACCGTCGAGTACCGTGATCCCGTCTCTCGGGAGAAAGTCGCGGATTTCTTTCAGCATGCAATACGGGGACATGGGCAGGGCATTGTTGTCCAGGAGCGTACGGATAGATTGTTGATTTGCCTTCCGGTAACCGGTCAGTTGCTCATGCCAAATCTTAGAGACCTCAACCGAAAAGGTTCTCCCTTGTTCCCGCAACCGTTTCAAAATTCCCTGTAAGGCAGACTTCACGTCACCGGTGATGCCGACGGTCGCTGCTTTGTTCGCGCCAATCTCACTCGATTCGATGTCGATCTGAACGATCTGGGCATTACGCGCAAATTCGGCGCCAAAGCGGAACGTCCAGTCGAGGCGCGCGCCCAGAAGCAAAATGACGTCGGCCTGCCGCTGCAACAAGCTGCGCGCGTCGTTGAAGCACAGCGGATGATCGTCGGGCAGGAAACCGCGCCCCATGGGCGAAGCAATGAAGGGAATCGCGAATTCGTCGGCAAGCGCGAGCAATTCGGCATAAGGCTCGGACCAGCGCACACCCTTGCCGATAATCATCGCCGGCCGCGCAGCGCTGCCGAGAAGCTCGGCAGCGCGAGCGACGCTCGCGTCGTCGGCAACGGGTGCGCTCGAACGTTCTAGGCAAACTTTTCGCGCAACACCACATTCGCAAAGAACGTCTTCCGGCAGATCGAGATACACCGGCCCCGGCCGCCCACTGATCGCTATCCGGAAAGCCTTCTCCAGAAGCGATGGTATCTGTGCAGTTTCTTCGACAACAGCCGACCACTTGGTGATCGATTGAAACAACAAAGCTGCGTCGAGCTCCTGGAACGAACCCATGCCGTGCATGCTCAAAGGCCGCCGTCCGCCCAGGACCACTAGCGGCCAGCAATTGTCCCGGGCAACGAGGATGCCGGTGGCCGCATTGGTGATCGCGGGTCCAGCGGAGAGCAAGGTGACCGCGGTCATGCGGCCGGCGAGATAATTTTGGGCAAGCGCCATCAGCACGCCCGTCTGTTGATGCCGCACACCGATCGGACGCATTCCCAACTCGGCGCACTTCGCAAATGTCTCTCGAATCGGCGTTCCGGCCAGGCAGTAAACATGTGTCACGCCTAGGTCCCTCAAGCTTTGCGCCGCCAGACAATGACCGTCGATCGTCATCAGTTATTCGCCCGCACTTTCCTTCGGTTGTTTCTCAACTGGGCTGACTTTCACTCGCCAACGTTTCGGCACGGAGCCGCTCGATTTCTTCGGCGAGTTCCGCCACAGTCGCATTCTTAAAAATGGCTGCGATCGAAAGGTTCACATCCAACCTGCTTCGAATCCTCGCCAGCACCTGGAACCCGCGCAACGAATCTCCACCTAGAGCGAAAAAATTGTCCCGTATGCCGACCAACTCCACGCCGAGCACCTCTGCGACAATGCGAGCAAGAGTTCGCTGCACTTCACCTTGCGGGGCAACGAACGGCGGTCGAAATTCGTGCGCCAAGATTTTCACCAGCCGGTCACGCTGAATTTTCCCGGTGGCGCTTCGCGGCAGCGCTTCGACAAAAAAAATCTGCCGCGGCACCTTGAAGTCGGCGAGCCTGTCCGCCGCAAACCGTCGCAATTCATCCGCGTGCGCAGTCGCTTCCGCTCGCAGGACTACCGCCGCCATCACGTCTTCACCCAACGTGGGATGTTTGACAGCGAAGGCCGCGGCCTGGGCGACGGCGGCGTGTTCGGTCAATGCATCGTCGATCTCGCGCGGAGAGATTTTCTCTCCGCCCCGATTGATCAGCTCCTTGATGCGGCTGGTCAAGAAGAGATATCCGTCCGCGTCGAGGTAGCCCAGGTCGCCGGTTCTGAGCCAGTCGCTTAGAAAAATTCCGTCGTTGGCGCCGTCGGGACCGGCGTACCCGTGCATCACGTTGGCACCGCGGACCACGACTTCGCCGACGACACCTGCGGGCTGTGCGAGCCCGGCCTCGTTCACGATTGCGATTTCGGTAGTCGCGCCCTTTCCCACCGAGCCCGGCTTTCGAGCTGCGGGCGGCAAGGGATTGCTGGCGATCTGGTGCGCGGCTTCAGTCATGCCGTATGCTTCGATCACCGGCGCGCCAAAAACCATTTCCAAATCGGTCGCCAAACTCCGTGGCAAAGGGGCCGAGCACGAACGAATAAAGCGCACCAGTTTCTTTGCGACCGTCTCGGCGCGATTTTTCGCTTCGGCTACAATCGCCTGGTGCATCGTCGGCACGGCGGTGTACCAGGTAGGACTGAATTCTTGGATCCAGATGAAAAAATCTGCAGGGCGAAATTCGGGAGGACAAACAACACTGCCACCACTCACCATTGCCGACAACAAGCCCGCGACTAAGCCGTGGATATGAAACAGCGGCATAATGCTGAGGCAGCGGTCATCCGGCGTTAGTTGTAGCTCCGTGGCGATATTTTGCGCCGAAGCTAACAAATTCGCGTGCGTCAGCGGAACCAACTTCGGCCGCGCCGTCGTGCCCGACGTGAAAAGCAGCAGCGCGGTGTCATCGGCTTCGGCGAGCCCATCTCTTTTCTCTGCAGCGTGGGTTTTGCCGCCGAGCACAAAGAGTCCGGAGTCATTTTCTTCGCGCGACAATTCCAGAGCCGGCAGGGAAAGCTTCTTTGCCGCCGAAACCGCTTCCGAGCGGCTATTGCGCTCGACGATCACTGCTTTGGGAGCCAGATCGGAAAACAGAAAAACAAATTCGTTTTCGCGCAAGCGAGGATTGAGTGGCGCACAGACCGCGCCCGCCGCAACGCCGAGTAAGGCCGCGGCCAGCGTTATACCGCCGGTAATTGCCAGAGCGACCCGATCGCCGCGGCCGATGCCGAACGAATTAAGCATTTCGACGGTCTGGACGATCTGCTGGTAGAGATCCGAGTAGGACAGTCGTGGCTGGAAGGGTTGCTCGAGCGCTATGCATCGGTCGCCGCGCCGTGCCACGCGCTCTATGCATTGAAGCAGTGCGCCGGTCGCTTTATGGTCCGGCGGATTGTAAAGCATTGTGAGCTTATCATCCATTTGTATCCCCGCATCACCTTTGGCTCGAGTGCGCAGGGAGTTGCGGCCGAGCTTTTTCTTCCGTCACCACTTCGATCTCGTTGAGCATCTTGGCCATCCCCGCATCAGTGACAGGACGGGCTTACTTCTGCGCAATAATGAGCGCCATCGCGGAAATCGTCGGCGATTGGAAAAACGCCCGCAGCGGCAGCTCTACTTGAAAAGACTCAACCATACGAGAGACGATCCGCGCTGCGATCAGCGAGTGCCCTCCCAGATCGAAGAAGTTGTCATGGATGCCGACTCTTTCTAGCTTGAGGACTTCAGCCCAAATATTTACGAGCAACTCCTCAGTTGGCGTGCGCGGAAGCGAAAAAGCTTGAGCCAGTTCGGGTCTGGTTCCCTGAGGGATTGGCAGAGCCTTTCGATCCACCTTGCCGTTGGGCGTAAGCGGCATCGTTTCTAAGAACATGTACTCGGATGGGATCATGTAGTCAGGCAACTTCTGCTGCAGAAAGCTACGCAGTTCATGCGTCGAGGGAGTGGAGCCGCAAGCGGTGACCAGATACGCGACCAGCCGCTCGTCGCCGGGACTATCTTCTCGAGCGAGCACAACCGTCTCTCGGATTGCCGGATGTTGACCGAGTACCGCCTCGATTTCTCCGAGCTCGATGCGATAACCACGGATCTTCACTTGATCGTCGATCCGGCCAAGAAACTCGATGTTACCGTCGGGCTGGTAGCGAGCCCGATCCCCGGTCTTATACAAACGCTTGGGTGACATTCCATCGAAGGCGTGATTGATGAACTTCTTTGCGGTAAGTTCGGGCTGGTTCAGATATCCCCGGGCCAGACCGCAGCCGCCGATATGAAGCTCTCCCATCACGCCGATCGGAACCGGATTGAGATGTGGATCCAATATATAAATTTCCGCGTTTGCGATCGGACGACCGATGGGGACGATAGCTCTACCACTCCGTCTCTCGCATTCCCAATAGGTAACATCGATCGAAGCTTCCGTCGGACCATAGAGATTGTGCAATTTCGCACTAACGCGGTCATAAAATCGCTTCTGCAGATCAAAGGACAACGCCTCGCCGCTGCAGATTACTTGTCGAAGGGATTTGCAGGTGCCTACCTGAGGTTCTTCGAGAAAGAGCTGAAGCATGGAAGGAACGAAATGCAAAGTGCTAATCTCTTGTTCTTTGATCAACTCGACTAAGTATTGAGTATCTTGATGGCCTCCAGGTCGAGCAATGACCAGTCGGGCTCCCGTAATTAGCGGCCAGAAAACTTCCCAGACCGAGACGTCGAAACTGAAGGGTGTTTTTTGCAGAACCCGATCCGCTTTCGCAAGCTGATAGCTCTCTTGCATCCAATGAAGACGATTGCACAGTCCTCGGTGATGAATCATGGCTCCCTTGGGTTGCCCCGCGGAGCCTGAGGTGTAAATAACGTAGACGAGATTTTCTGCGGTTATTTCACTGTGCGGATTCTCCTTGCTCTCTTTTGAAATCTCTTCCCATCCGCTGTCGAGACATATCACTCGCACGACGTCTTGAGTGAACTTCTCAAGCAGTCCCTGCTGGGTTAAAAGGACACCCACCTTCGCGTCTTTCAGCATCCAATCCAACCGATCTTTTGGATAACTCGGGTCCAACGGCACATACGCTCCACCGGCTTTGAGGATTGCCAGCATGCCGATCACCATCTCCAGCGACCGCTCAACGCAAATCCCCCCCAACGTCTCGGGACCCACTCCCAGTCTCTGTAGGTAATGCCCCAGCTGATTGGCGCGGGTATTCAACTCTTTATAGGTCATCTGCTGGTCTTCAAAGATCGCTGCCACCGCATCAGGGGTTCGCTTTACCTGCTCCTCAAATAACTGATGTAGACATTTGTCCTTCGGGTAATCTTTCGCGGTTTCGTTCCACTTAACTAACAGTTGGTGCTTCTCTGACTCAGTGAGAACAGGCAACTCAGAAATACGGACGTCCGCATTGACAACAATGCCATCGAGTAAAGTTTGAAAATGACCCACCATGCACTCGATCGTCGCTGCATCGAACAGATCGGTGTTGTATTCAAAGTAACCCTTAAGTCCGTTTTCCTCCTCTGTCATGAAGACATGCAAGTCAAAGCGAGCGATGCCTGGATCGATATCCATCTCGACTGCTTTGATACCCGCGGATTCAAACGGAACTTTCGGAAAATTCTGCAAGACAAAAGAAACTTGAAACAAAGGATTTTGATTGATGCTTCGCTGTGGCTTTAGCTCCTCAACAAGTAGCTCAAACGGCAGATCCTCGTGCGCGTACGCTTCCAGGCAGGTTTGCCGCGTGCGCGCTAATAGTTCGCGAAAGGTTGGGTTGCCCGATAGATCAACGCGAAGAACGAGCATGTTGAGAAAAAATCCAACCAGGTTTTCGATTTCCGCACCCCGTCGGCCAGCTATAGGGGTCCCTGTTACGATGTCCGTCTGCGCCGTATAGCGATGCAAAAGAGTTTGGAAGGCGGCGAGGAGAAGCATGAACAACGTTGCATTCTCTTGACGGCTCAGCGCGATAAGCAAACGGGTTGTCGTTGCGTTTAGCACAAACCACTTGCGAGCACCGCGGCAGCTCTGCGCGGTTGACCTCGGTCGATCCGGGGGAAGGCCTAATTGCGGAAGATTTTGTAGTTGCTTTTTCCAGTAAGCGAGTAAATTTTTTAGAACAGGACCGTATAACGTGCGGCGCTGCCATACGGCATAGTCCGAATACTGAATGCGCAAATCAGGCAAGCTTGCTGACTGCCGGTGCAGTAAATCCGCATAGAGAGAAGCGATTTCTCGGAGCACGATGGCCCCGGACCAGCCATCGAAGGCGATATGGTGCAACGTCAAAAGCAGAATATGGCGCTCAGGTTCCAATGACAGTAAGCTGCTGCGAATGAGCGGGCCACTGCTGAGGTCAAAGGGCCGTTGCGCTTCACTAATGATAAAGCGGTGAACTGCAGAATCGAGCGTTTTCCCAGAAGCCCATTCGCCGAAGTCGACAACGGGCAAGCCAATGCTCATCGCTGGCATCACCTTTTGGCATGGGTGTCCGT
>Ga0310810_10001040_pt1 | contig 28326 bp, 30 predicted proteins | sample NCmetagenome_FD_207641 | JGI IMG/M metagenome (GOLD analysis project Ga0310810, IMG submission 207641) | Soil microbial communities from experimental microcosm in Duke University, North Carolina, United States - NC | ecosystem: Engineered > Artificial ecosystem > Soil microcosm > Unclassified ...
CCGACTTTTCCGCGGCTTCCCGATTGGCCGCGTTCTTCGCCTGCGGATTGTTCAAAAATGCGTGACCGGCTCCCGGATACATCGCGATCTCATATTTCTTTTTGTACTTGTCCAACGACTGACTGACCATGTCGATCTCGGTTTGAGTCGTGCCATGATCTTCGGTGCCGTAGTGGCAGAGCAGCGGTGCCGCGATGTCCTTCAGATCTTCCGGATCTGGAAACATGCTTTGATAGTAGATTATTCCGGCACCAAACGCCTTGGACTTCGCCAGCGCATAGAGCGCCAGCCCGCCGCCCATGCAGAACCCCAGCACCGCGACTTTCTTGTCGCCGACCCAGGGAAGCTTTCGCAAGTAAGGCACGCTATCGACGACGTTCTGAACCGCTCGGGCAATATCGAGGGAAGTTTTTTTGAGCGCGCAGTCTTCCAGCGTATGATAGGTCTTGCCGTGAAAGAGATCCGGAGAGAGACAGACGAATCCTTCCTGAGCAAAGCGGCGGGTTACCGCTCGCTGGCCGTCGTCCAGCCCTCGGTAGCCGTGAATCAAAACGATCGCCGGCCGCTCGCCGCCGGCGCTGGGCCGGGACAGGAAGCCATCCACGACTTCCTTGCCGCTTCGATGCGCGGCGTGCATGGAGACGATTCTTTCAGCCATTCGGGAAGATCAAAGCTGCGTGAAACGGACGGAGCGCTAACTACCGAACCCGGTTATGTACGGAAGCTTCGCCGCGGTTTTTTTCACTGCGTCGAGATTGCCGCGCAACAGTCCTGTCGAGTCCCAGTAGCCCTGAGTGAGCGCCGTACGATAGGTGTCCGGCAGGTCGATGGCGATTTTTTGATCGCCATAGGAAAGAGTCTTGCTCTCCAAATCGACCGTGTACTTGGTGCGCGGATTTTCTTCGACGCTCTTCATCAGCTGGGCGATCTCCTTGGCCCCGACCACCACCACGGGCAAACCCATCATGGTGCAATTGCCGGCAAAGATCGCCGCAAACGATTCGCCGACAATGGCATGAATGCCGAAGCGATACAGTGCCTGCGGCGCGTGCTCACGGGACGAGCCGCAGCCGAAATTCTTGTTGACGAACAGTACCGAAGCGCCCTTGTATTCGGGATCGTTGAACGGATGGTCTTTTTTCTTGCCCGAGCCATCGAAGCGTTCGTCAAAGAAAGGGTAGTTGCCCATGCGCGCGAAGGTCGGCTCTATCAGGTAACGCGCCGGGATGATCCGGTCGGTGTCGATATCGTTGCCGCGGATCGGCACCGCAGTACCGGCAATTTTGGTAATCTTGACGATATCGCCCATGGCTCCTCGCTTACTCGTACTCGCGCGCGTCGACCACTTTGCCGTTGAGCGCCGCCGCCGCCACCATCACCGGGCTCATCAGCAAGGTGCGTCCCTGCGGGCTCCCCTGCCGTCCGATGAAATTACGGTTCGATGAAGACGCGGAAATCTCGCGGCCGTTGAGCTTGTCGGGATTCATCGCCAGGCACATGGAGCAGCCGGCCTCGCGCCATTGAAATCCCGCTTCGCTGAAAATCTTATCCAGCCCTTCGCGCTCCGCGAGCTTTTTCACCTCCGCAGATCCGGGCACCACCAGTGCGCGCACCGCTGGATCGACTTTTCTGCCCTTGGCGATTTTCGCCGCCGCGCGCAGATCGGCGAGCCGGCCGTTGGTGCACGAGCCGATGAACGCAACGTTGACCGGTGTGCCCAGAATCGGCGCACCCGGTTTCCAGCCCATGTGCTCATAGGCTTTCGTCACGCTTTCTGGATCGGCCGACTCCTCCGGCTTGGGCAGTTTTTCGGAAATGCCCACCGACTGTCCGGGATTGATACCCCAGGTCACCGTCGGCTCGATTTCCTTTCCATCATACGTGACCACGTCATCGTAGTGCGCGTCGGCATCAGAAGCGACCGACTTCCAGTACGACGCCGCGCGTTCGAAAGCTTCGCCCTTGGGCGCGTACGGCCGTCCTTTGAGATAGTCGAAGGTCGTCTGATCCGGGTTGACGTAACCCACCAGCGCGCCGCCTTCGATGCTCATGTTACAGACGGTCATGCGCTCTTCCATGTTCATGCGATCGATGACCGGACCGCCGTACTCGTACGCGAAGCCTTTGCCACCGCCGACTCCGAGACGGCGAATGATATAGAGGATCACGTCCTTAGGATAAACACCCGTGCCAAGCTCGCCGGTGACATTGATGCGGCGCACCTTGAGCCGGTCCATCGCCAGCGTCTGAGTCGCGAGCACGTCGCGCACCTGGCTGGTGCCGATGCCGAAGGCCAACGTGCCGAAAGCGCCGTGAGTGCTCGTGTGACTGTCGCCGCAAGCGAGCGTCATGCCCGGCTGGGTCAATCCCAGTTGCGGCCCAATCACGTGAACGATGCCCTGATTCGCGCTCTCGACGCCAAAAAATTCGACGCCATATTGCGCCACGTTTCTTTCCAGGACCGAGATCAGCTCCTCGGCTTCGGGGTCAAGAAACGGCCGTTGGCGCAGATCCGTGGGAACGATGTGATCCACGGTGGCAAAGGTGCGGTCGCGAAACGGAATGTCCATGCCGGTTTCGCGCAGCATGTCGAAAGCCGGCGCCGTGGTGATCTCGTGAATCAGGTGAAGTCCGATGAAAAGCTGCGTTTGTCCCGTCGGCAGCGTGCCGACGCTGTGTGACTCCCAAATCTTATCGTAAAGCGTCCGTCCAGCCATTAAAGCCGCTCCTTCGCGGGGATAATATCGATCGCTACCCGGGAGTTCAAGTGGGCCGAAAGGCGAAGAGAGAATGGAGGATCGAAGATAGAAGATGGCCAAAACTCAGAGGCGATCCTCCATCATCTATCCTCCATCCTCGACCGGGCGCGGCACGAATCGAGATTAATACTTCGTGCTCCAGGTCAACCAAGACACTCCTTCTTCACCCATTCGACGATTTCGCAGCGTTTGGCGAACCAGAGATCGGGAAACGACTTGGCGTATTGGATGCACTCGTCGTAAACCTTGCCGGTAGCAGGAAACGCCATCTGGCAGTGCATCGCCAGAGTCAGCATCTTGGGTTCCTCCGCCGACTCTTCATAGAGCAGATCGAATTCGTCTTTGAACGATGTGAAAACGTCCCGCGCCGTGATACCGCGCCGATACATGCCCGTGTCGTTGAGCCCGCTGATCGCGTTCTTGTAGGGCACGACGATCATCGTCTTGCCTCTGATCTTCACCGGATAGGGATTGTCGTCGTTGACCGCGTCGCCGTGCCAGGTAAAACCTTCGTCGGCGAGGATTCCTAGGGTTCGCTCGGTGTGGCGCATGCCGGAAGTGAGCCATCCGGTCGGACGAACGCCGACAAACTCCTGGAACATCTTGGCGCAGGTGCGGATCTCGTCGCGCTCCTGCTCCTCGGTCAATTGCGTAAGCTGGATATCTTCGGCGTAGGAGTGCCCGACGATCTCGTGGCCGCGCGCGTGCACGGCCTTGACCGCTTCCGGATAGCGATGAATGCACAACGCGTTGGTATTGAACGACGCCTTCACGCCGTACTTGTCGAGGATGCGCAGAATGCGCCACACGCCGGTGCGTCCGCCGTAGTCGTTTTCACTCGCCGTCCGGCAATCGTACTGCGACACCACATCGTCTTCTTTGATCGGATTGGAACCGCCGACGTGGTGCGTACGGCGATGTTTGGCGTTGGGAATCTCCGTCCAAGCTTCGAGATTGCCGGCGAGGGCGATCGCCATGCGCGCGCCATGGGGCCAATGGATTTTGATCTTTTTTGCCTTGGAATAGACATCGTAAAAATTGTCATGCTGCGGCATCATGGTTCGCCTGCGCCTCCTTCAAAATTTTCCGGTTCCGGTATAAGTAAATCGCCAAAGTGTGTCAAACAGCTCCTACGTCTGATTCACTCATGTCAGCGATACTCCAGTACTCCATCACTCCATTCCTGTTTATGCTTCGCCGCTTCGTATCATGAATCCGACCGGCCTGACACCGCGTCACGCGCTGATCGTCGGCGCAGGCATCGGCGGGCTCGCCGCCGCCATTGCGCTTCGGCGCGCCGGCTGGGAAACGCGCATCTTTGAACGCGCCGCGCATCCGCGCGAACTCGGTTTCGCGCTCAACCTCGCGCCCAACGCGATGGCGGCTCTACAAGCGCTCGGTCTCGCTGAACGCATGAGCGCCGAAGGTGATATCACCGGCAAAGCCGAAATCCGCACGCTCGACGGGTTCGCGCTCCGGTGCATCGATATTGCTGCAGCGCATCGCACGAAAAAGCGTCCACCCTCGGTCATCGCGCTCCGTCCCGCGCTCCATGGCGCGCTGTTGAGCGCGATCGGAAGCGATTCATTTGCACTCGGCAGCGAGGTCGTCGACTTCACGGTGAGCGAGAGGGGTGTCCAAATCAAAATGGCTGATGGACGCACTGCTGTCGGCGACATTCTGATCGGTGCCGATGGAATCCATTCGCTAGTTGCGGCGGCGGCTCCATCCGAACGAGCTGCCGACGCGCCGAAGCGGTTACTGGGCGATTCGCAGCGTCGCTTACGATGTCGATCGATATTTGGGTGAGCTCAGCGCCGCGGCATATTTCGGCAAAGGCATTGAAGCCGCGACGGCGCGCGCCGGCCGCGGCGCAGTTTATTGGTATGTGTCGCTCTCGGGAGACGACCTGCCGCCCGACGAGCGTGATCCGCGTACCATTATCGAGCCCGTCACCTCTCCTATGGACGAGCGCTTTCGCGCTATCGCGCAGGCGACAAAAGGTGACGACATCCGGCTCGATGAGCTCTTCGATCGCGATCCCATCGCGGACTGGGGTCGTGACTCGGCAACTTTGCTCGGCGATGCGGCGCATCCGATGCTTCCCTACACCGGCCAAGGCGCAGCACAGGCTCTCGAAGACGCCGTCGCGCTCGGACTCGCGCTTGCGTCCGAGACAAATCCCGTCGCCGGGCTGCGCAAGTACGAGCGCGTGCGATTCGCGCGCGCAGCTCCGATCGTGAAGATGGGGCGAAGAATCGCGCGGGTCACCACCACGAAAAATCCCTTGATCGGTGCCGCGCGCACTCTAGCGGCTCGCTTTCTACCCGAAGGGGCGTTGCTTGCGGCGTTTTATCTGGGAGGCGACCACGATCCACACCGGGAAATCCGCTCAACTACCGCGCAAATTCTGACGAGCAGCTGAGACTGGGGATGCAACCGGGCAGATTCAGTACTTTACTTCCATCAAAAACAACCCATGCGGCGGGGCCGTGGGGCCGGCTTTCGTTCGATCACGGGCTTTCAGCAATTCACTGAAGGATTGCGCCGTGCGTAAGCTTTTTCCAACGTCGATCAGCGTGCCGACGATATTTCGCACCATGTGGCGCAGGAAGGCCGTTGCTTCAATGGTGTAGACAAGCAATTCGCCGCGTTGTTCCAAAGTGGTGCGATAAACTTTTCGAATCGGATGCGCGGCTTCACAGCCGGCCGCGCGGAAAGACGTAAAATCGTGCTCGCCGAGAAGGCAGGAAATTGCCTCGCGCATGGCCGCAATGTCCAGGGACTCGTGTATGTGCAAGGCGTGATTCAGGTAGAAGGGCGACGGCGTGGAGCGGTTAAGAATATGGTACTCGTAAATCCGGCTGCGGCCGTCGCGGCGCGCATCGAAGGAATCTGGTACGAACTCGACGGCTTTGATCGTAATGTCCGGCGGCGTGAGCGCATTGAGGCCGCGCAGAATTCTATGGCGGTCGGCGTTTTTGTCGGTAAAAAAATTCGCCACCTGCCCGAGCGCATGGACACCGGCGTCGGTGCGGCCCGAGCCGGTGATGCGCGTTGGCGTTCCAACAAAAGTCGCAATCGCTTCTTCTAAAACCGATTGAATCGACGGACCGTGAGGCTGGATTTGCCACCCGTGGTAATGGGTCCCGTCGTATTCAATCGTCAGCTTGATGTTCACACGAAAGAGTTTTGCGTCTCGCGTTTACAGTCTCGCGTTCCGCGGGAAGGCGATCTGTTTTCTTGAAAAACATTTTCACCACCGAGGCGCTGAGGTCGCGGAGAAAACCGATAAAGGATCGCTTACTAAGAAATTCTCTACGGCCTCCGCGTCTCCGCGCTCAACGATCAGAGATGGTCGCGGATTAAAATCTCGGCGATCTGCACGGCGTTGAGCGCCGCGCCTTTGCGTAAGTTGTCCGCCACCACCCAAAGATTCAAACCGTTGGGTACCGAGTTATCCTCGCGGATCCTGCCCACATAGGTCGCGTCCTTGCCCACGGCCTCGATCGCCATTGGGTAAATATTTTCTCCTGGCTCGTCGGCGAGAATGATGCCGGGCGCTTCGCGAAGGATGCGTTTGGCCTCGGCGGCGGAGAGCTTGACCACCGTCTCGACATTCACCGACTCCGAGTGACTGCAGAACACCGGCACGCGCACGGTGGTCGCCGTCACCGGCAGATTCGGCTCGCCCAGGATCTTGCGAGTCTCGTGGATCATCTTCCATTCTTCCTTTGTGTAGCCGTCGTCCATGAATGCGTCGATATGTGGAATACAGTTGAAGGCGATCTGATGCGGAAACTTTTCTTTCTCAATTTCCTTGCCGTTGAATAGAGCCGCCACCTGCTGGCTTAGTTCTTCCATGGCCTTGCGCCCGGCGCCCGAAACCGACTGATAGGTCGACACGACGACGCGCTTGATCCGCACCGCATCGTGAATCGGTTTCAAGGCCACGACCATTTGAATCGTCGAGCAATTGGGATTGGCGACGATGCCGCGGGCCTTATACTTGGGAATGTCCTGGGCGTTGACTTCGGGCACAACCAGAGGAATATCCGGCTCCATGCGAAACACCGAGGTGTTGTCAACCACCACGGCGCCAGCTGCCACCGCGAGCGGAGCGAACTTCACGCTGACGCTGCCGCCGGCCGAGAACAAACCGATATCGACGTCTTCGAAGGAATCCTCTTTCAGGACTCCCACGCGGAGCTGGTGTCCTTGAAACGGCAGAAACTGGCCGGCAGAGCGCTCCGAGGCTAGTAAGCGCAGCTCGCCCACCGGAAAGTCACGCTCTTCCAGCACCTCGCGCATCTGTTCACCGACCGCGCCAGTGGCGCCGACGACAGCGACGTTATATTTTTCTTTTTTCATGTATTTTCCAGAGTCACTTTCACAAACCTGAAGTTCGAAGATGGAGAATCGAGGACCATAAAGAGCCCGTGATCTTCCATCCTCAACCTTCCACCCTCAACCTTGAATCTTATCCCTCACCAGTTGGCCCATTTGCTTGCAGCCGACGAGTTTGCGGCCCGGCTCCTGGATATCCGCGGTTCGATATCCCTCGTTCAAGACGTCTTCAACCGCTTTCTCGATGCGATCCGCTGCGGCGCCCTGATCAAAGGAATGGCGCAGCATCATCGCGACGCTGAGAATCGTCGCTAGCGGGTTGGCCTTGTCCTGCCCCATGATGTCGGGAGCGGTGCCATGCACCGGCTCGTACATGCCGACTTTGCCGCCGAGGCTCGCCGACGGCAGCATACCGATGGAGCCGGTGAGCATGGCCGCTTCGTCGCTCAGAATGTCTCCGAACATGTTGGTCGTCACGACCACGTCGAACTGTTTGGGGTTGCGGATGAGCTGCATGGCGCAGTTATCGACGAGCATGTGCTCCAGCTGAATACCGGCGTATCCCTCGTTTTTGTGAATGCGCGTTACCACCTTGCGCCATAGCTCGGTGACCTCGAGCACGTTGGCTTTGTCGACCGAGGTAACTTTCTTGCGCCGCTTGAGCGCCGCTTGAAGCGCCACGTGCGCGATCCGCTCGATCTCCGGGGTCGTGTAGACTTCGGTGTTGACGCCGCGCTCGGTGCCGTCCGGCAGTTTAGTCACGCCCTTGGGCTGGCCGAAATAAATTCCGCCGGTGAGCTCGCGCACAACCAGCAAGTCCGTTCCTTCCACAACTTCGCGCTTCAGCGTCGACGCTGACGCCAACGCGGAAAAAAGTTTCACCGGCCGAAGGTTGGCGAACAAACCCAATTCCTGGCGCAGGCCGAGGAGCGCGCGCTCCGGACGTATGGAATAATCGAGACCATCCCACTTGGGACCGCCCATGGCGCCGAGGAGAACGGCGTCGCTCTGCTTGGTTAAATGGAGCACCGAATCGATGAGTGGCTTGCCGTGTGCATCGATCGATGCACCACCAACGATGCCCTCTTCCAACTCGACCGTGAAGCCGTAAAGCTTCGCCGCCTGCTTGAGGACCCAAGTGCCCTCGCTCATCACCTCCGGACCGATGCCGTCCCCCGGTAAAACCGCGATCTTATAATTCATGGACCCTCTTTCTCCACCACCTGCCGATAGTGTTTTCTTCCTTCCAATTTATTGAGCGCGTTGATGTAGGCCAGCGCGCTCGCCATGATGATGTCCGTGTGCGCGCCCTGCCCCGACACGCGAATGCCGTCGTCTTCGATCACGCAGGAAACTTCGCCCTGCGCGTCCGCTCCGCCGGTGATTGCGTTCACCGAGTAACGCACGAGATTTGATGATGAGCGGCTGATTTTGGTAATGACCTTGTAGCAAGCATCGACGACGCCGTCGCCCGCAGCGTGATCGGTCACCTCGCCGCCGTCAACGCGAAGCTTGACCGTGGCCGTAGGAATGCCGTCGGAGCTCGAGTTGACGTTCATATACAACAGCTCGAACTTGTCCGGCTTCCCCGGCACGCGCAGAATCTCTTCTGCAACGATCGCTTCGATGTCCTCGTCGTAGACGTTTTTCTTCTTGTCGGCGAGTTCTTTGAAGCGCACAAACGCCTTGTTCATGTCGTCCTTGCTGAGATTGAAACCCAGATGTTTCAGCCGCTCGTCGAAGGCGTGGCGTCCGGAGTGCTTGCCCATGACCAGGCGATTGCCGGGAATGCCGATGGATTCCGGCGTCATGATCTCGTAAGTCTGCTTGTGCTTGAGCACGCCGTCCTGGTGAATGCCCGCCTCGTGCGCAAAGGCATTGTCGCCGACCACCGGCTTGTTGATCGGAATCGGAATGCCGGTCAACTGGGAAACCAGACGCGAACTCGGGTAGAGCTGCTCGCTCACGATATTGGTATCGAGATCGAGATAGTTCTTGCGCGTGCGCAGCGCCATCACGACTTCTTCCAGGGAAGTATTGCCGGCGCGCTCGCCGATGCCGTTGATCGTGCACTCGATCTGGCGCGCCCCGTTATGCACGGCGGAAAGTGAATTCGCCACCGCGAGGCCGAGATCGTTGTGGCAGTGAGCGCTCCAGATCACCCGGTCGCCGCCGGCGGTGCGCTCGATCAGGTTCGCCATCAAACTGCCGAACTCGGACGGAATCGCGTAGCCGGTGGTGTCGGGCACGTTGATAACTTTGGCGCCGGCGCGGATCACCTCGCGGAAGATTTGAAGCAAAAACTCGGGATCGCTGCGCGAGGCGTCCTCGGCGGAAAATTCGATGTAATCGGTAAACTGCTTGGCCAGGCTCACCGCCTTGACGGCGGCCTCAATGACCTGCTCGCGACTCATTCTGAGCTTGTACTTTAGATGAATGTCCGAGGTCGCGATGAAAGTGTGAATGCCGGGGTTTTTCGCCTGCTCGACGGCTTTCAGAGCACGCTCGATGTCGCCGTCTTGGGCGCGCGCGAGGCTGACCACGCGCGGCCGGCTTACTTCATTGCAAACCCGGCGCACGGAATCGAAATCGCCCTCGGAGGACGCGGCGAAACCGGCCTCGATGACATCGACGCCGAGCTTTTCCAGTTGGCGGGCGATGACGACTTTTTGTTCCGCGGTCATGCTCGCGCCCGGCGATTGCTCGCCGTCGCGCAGAGTGGTGTCGAAAATCTGTACTACGTTCGAATGATCGGACATGGATTTATCTCCTCAGGGTTGATCCGTTGGCTTGGCGGAAACAAAAACTCCCGCGGCAGGGCCAACGGGAGTCATCAATGTGCACTTGACTAGAGCCAGGATCTCACGGCAACGCGTGCGCCTCCCGTCTCCTCTCCCGCCGGTGCTTGTAGGACGTTAAGCACCATAACAGAGGGCCCGATAATGTGTACAGTAAGACGATTGTGAAGAACATGATCTGCTTCTGAGCGATGATCAGTGTAATCAAAATAAAGCCGGAAACCAACATCCAAATAGGATGGCGCCTTTTGACGTCGGCATTTTTGAGACTGAGATAGGGAATATTGCTGACCATCAGCGCCGCAAGACCATAGATCACCAGGAGCAAGGTCAAGTGGCGGTTGGGCGCGCCTTCGCCGCCGAGGAAATAATAAAGGATCACGGTAGAGGTGATCATCTGCGCCGCCGCAGGTATTGGCAGACCGACAAAGTGGCTTTTCGAAACGCCGAGCGCCTGAACGTTGAAGCGCGACAAGCGCAGCGCGCCGCACACGACGTAAGTGCATGCCGCCAACCACCCCCAGGTATCCCACGGCATCAAAGCCCAGAGATACACCAGAACCGCCGGCGCCACACCGAAGGAAACCACGTCGGCCAGCGAATCGAATTCGACACCGAACTGGCTGGTGGTCCGAGTCAACCGGGCTGCATAGCCATCGATGCCGTCGAAGACGTTGGCCAGAAGAATCAGCAGCGCGGCGTTCACATAGTCCCCGCGAAAAGTGGCGATGATCGAGAAAAAACCGCACATGAGATTTCCGGCGGTGAAAAGGCTCGGAATGAGATAAACGCCACGGCGCAGTTTGTCCTGCGGCATGCGCTGACGCAGTGGCACGCGGGTGCGGTTGCGCCGGCGCAGCAAACGAACCTTGCCGTTTTCCTGGACCGGATTGGGCTCCTGAGCGTTCATTGCGCTCATACAAACCTCGCCAAAATGGTTTCCCCGCCCTTCACTCTTTGTCCTTCAGTGACCTCGACCCGGCAACCGCTGGGCAGATAGGTATCCGTGCGCGAACCAAACATGATGAGACCGAAGCGCTCGCCGCGCTGGACCTGATCGCTGCCCCGAACCCGGCAAATAATACGCCGCGCCACCACACCCGCCACCTGCACGACTCCCAGCTTGCGACCGCGCTCATCGACGACCTTCAAAGCGTTCTGCTCGTTGCGCGCCGAGGCTTCGTCCTTGTACGCCGCCACAAATTTTCCGCGCTGGTAATTGATTTCCTCCACCTGCCCCGAGATCGGCATCCGGTTGATATGCACGTCGAGCGGCGAAAGAAAAATACTCACGCGAGTTGCCGCCTCGGCAAACTTAGGATCGTCTTTGATATCTACGATGCTCACCACTTTGCCATCCGCCGGCGAAACGACAATTCCCTCGCCGGATGGAATGCTTCGTTCAGGATCGCGAAAAAACGCCGTGACCGCCAGAGTACCGATCGCGAAAATAACTCCCAGGGCTGTCCAACCGAGAACGAAAGTTACCACGGTGGCCAGGGCCGCTCCGGCGATAAGTGGATAACCTTCCCGCGCGATCGTCATTCGCTTTCACAGCTGCTTCACGTCACAAAATGGCCGGCTAGTTGCGGCTCTTGTCGACCAAGCGATTCTGCGCCAGCCAAGGCATCATCCCACGCAGGCCCTCGCCAACTTTTTCCAGCGGATGATTCGCCGCTTCTTTGCGCAACTCGGTGAAATGCGGGCTGCCGCATTTATGTTCGTTGATCCACTCTTCGGCGAACTTGCCAGACTGTATGTCCTTCAAAATCTGCTGCATCGCCTGGCGCACTTCCGGGCCAATCACGCGCTTGCCGCGAGTCAGATCGCCGTACTCCGCGGTGTTGCTGATGGAATAACGCATATTGGTGAGTCCGCCTTCATAGATCAGATCCACGATCAATTTTACCTCGTGGACGCACTCGAAGTAAGCCATCTCCGGCGGATAGCCGGCATCGACCAGGGTTTCGTAGCCGGCCTGGATCAGCGCGCAAAGCCCACCGCACAGCACCGATTGCTCGCCGAAAAGATCGGTTTCGGTTTCGTCTTTGAACGTGGTCTCGATCACCGCTGCACGCGCGCCGCCGATGGCGCTCGCGTAGGCCAGTCCGATTTTCTTGGTATCGCCCGAGGGATCCTGATGCACCGCCAGCAGGCAAGGCACGCCGCGGCCCTTTTGATATTCACTGCGCACCAGGTGACCCGGTCCTTTGGGTGCGACCATGAAAACGTTCACGCCCGCGGGCGGCACGATGCGTTTGAAATGAATATTGAAACCGTGGCCGAAAGCGAGACAGTTGCCGTTTTTGAGGCCCGGCTTGATTTCCTTTTCGTAGGCGTCACCCTGCAGCTCATCGGGCAACAAAATCATCACAATGTCCGCCGAGGATGCGGCGTCGGCGGTCTCCAGCACCCTGAGGCCGGCATTTTCAGCCTTCGGCCATGACGCGCTCCCGCGCCGCAGTCCGACGACGACTTCGACACCCGAATCACGCAGGTTGTTCGCATGCGCATGGCCTTGGCTGCCATATCCGAGCACGGCGACTTTTTTGCCTTTGAGAACGCTCAGATCGGCGTCTCGATCGTAATAAACTTGCATCGTTTTCTCCTCTGGTAGATTGCTAAATATGCCGGTTGACCGCCGGCAAGTCAACCGCAAGTGGGCGTAAGACAACCGTTATTGCGTGAGAATCATTCTTGCCAGAAACCCAATGCTATCGGTTTCCAGGCCAGTGGCTCGTAGCCGCGCTGGCGCAGGCAGCGGTTGACGAAGCTCCTGAAGAGCAGGTCCGGGTTGATTCGGTGCGCGGAATCGTGCATCAACGGCGCCGGCAAACCGGCGGTGCCAGTAACAGTTTCTTCGATGATCGCATCGGGACGATTGAGTCTGTCGATGTATTGCTCACCCCGAAGCATGCAGTCGTCAACGTCACGGTTTGCCGCATATCTCCCGACCTGCCTCGCATGTCCATTGGGAAAGAGCACCGGTCGTTCGGTGGCGCAGCCGGCGAGCATTACGGAGACGACACCGACGACGGCGAGATTTTTCATGGGCGCTCCCCACGCGGCAAATAGCCAAAGCCGGCCGCGCTTTGAAATCCAATATCCGCTTTCACCTTGAGCGGTCCCGAAACTCTGCTATCCAGTTAATTAGAAGCACAAGCGAAGGAGGTTGCCAACTGCCATGAGATTATCGAGTGGTTTTTTTTCGCTGCCGTTCGCCCTAGCGCTGCTTTTACTCGCCGCAGCGGGCTGCGGTAAATCCGATGACAAATCAGAAGGCCCGGCGGAAAAAGCCGGCGCCACCATGGGACGCGCGATCGATCAAGCCGTAGAAAAAGCTCGCCCCACAGTGGAGAAAGCCGGAGAGCAGCTCAAGGAAGCCGGCGGCAAGCTTAAGGAAGAGGCCTCTCAGGCCATGGACAAGTTAAAAGAACGCGTGAACAAGAACGATGAAAAAACCGCCGACCAGAAGCAGTAACACGTTCGCGACGGTCAGCAGCTGAACAAAGCCTGCTTTCAGGTTTTCAGGAGGAGCGCCGGCTCTCGCCGCGGCGAGGCTGTGCGCGTGGTTTCGCGCGCGATGGCGATCCGGCCCGTGCGCACCAGATCCTTGATGCCGAGCGGCCGAAGCATGCTGATCATCGCTTCGACCTTATCGACGTCACCGGTGATCTCGATCGTGTAGGTCGTGGGCGAGGAATCGACGATCTTGGCGCGAAAGATATCCGCGAGGCGGATCGCTTCGTCGCGATGCTCGGGTTTGGTGTGAACCTTGATCAACGCGGTTTCGCGGTCAAGAAAGCCCGTCTCGGTGAGATCGACGACCTTGAGCACCTCGACAACTTTGTTGAGCTGCTTCATGATCTGCTCGATGATCCGGTCGTCGCCCACGGTGACGATCGTGATCATCGAAGCGGTCGGGTCCAACGTGGGCGCGACCGAGAGACTTTCTATGTTATAACCGCGAGCGCTGAAAAGCCCCGCAACTCTGGCAAGAACGCCGAACTTGTTTTCGACGAGCACCGATATGATATGTTCCATCCGCGCAAATCATCAGGCAGGAAGAACGCCCTCCCCCTCATCCACCTTTCTCTTGTGTGTTCCACCTTTTTTGGCGACCTTGAGCTCGGGAGGATCCTCGAGCATCATTTCATGCTGGGCGCCGCCGGCGGGAATCATCGGATAGCAATTTTCGTAGGGATCGGTGTGGATGTCCATCAACACCGGACCTTTGTGCTTCAAGCCCTCTTTCAAAACCGGCTCGACCTCGCCCGGCTTGAGCGCGCGCAGACCCTTGATGCCGTAGGCGTCGGCGAGCTTCACGAAGTCCGGCATCTTGCCCAGGACACTCGCCGAATAGCGGCCCTCATAAAACAGGTCCTGCCACTGGCGCACCATGCCGTGCACGCCGTTGTTGAGTAGCACGATCTTCACCGGCATCTTGTGCTCGGCGGCGACCACTAGCTCCTGCAGATTCATCTGGAAACTGCCTTCGCTGGTGATACAAACCACCAGCCGATCTGGAAATGCGAACTGCGCGCCGAGCGCCGCCGGAAAGCCGAAGCCCATCGTGCCCAGACCGCCTGAGGTGAGCCACGTGCGCGGTTTGCTGCCTTTAAAATACTGCGCCGCGAACATCTGGTGCTGGCCCACATCGGTGGCGACGATCGCTTCGTGCTTGGTCAGCTCGTAGAGTTTCTCGATCACGAATTGCGGTTTGACGATCTTGTCATCCTGGCTATAGGTCAGCGGATGCGCCTGCTTCCATTCTTCGACCTGGCGAACCCACGGCGCTCGCTGTGCCTTCACCTGGGCCGGATTGCCGTCCATCGAGCGGAGCATCACGTTGAGCTGGCGCAACACAGCTTTGACGTCGCCGACGATGGGAATGTGCGCGTGGAAGGTTTTCTTGATCGAGGTCGGATCGATGTCGATATGGATGACCCGCGCTTCGGGACAAAACTCCGAGAGCTTGCCGGTAACCCGATCGTCGAAGCGCGCGCCCACCGCGATCAGCAGATCGGAATAGTGCATCGCCATGTTGGTCCAGTAACCGCCATGCATGCCGAGCATTCCTAGAGAGAGCGGATGCGTGCCCGGGAAACTTCCCAAGCCCATCAGGGTCATTGTCACGGGGATTTGCGTAATTTCGGCGAGCTCACGGATTTCATCAGCCGCGTCGGCAAACACGGCGCCGCCGCCGACGTAGATCATCGGCTTTTTCGCCTTGAGAATTTCCTCCGCTGCCTGCTTGATCTGATGTTTGTTCCCGGTCACCGTCGGGTTGTAACCGCGCAGATTGATCTTGTCGGGATATTTGAAGTCGGCTTTCGCCGTACTCACGTCTTTTGGAATATCCACAAGCACGGGTCCGGGCCGGCCGCTGGTCGCGATGTAAAACGCCTCTTTGATGGTCTGCGCAAGATCGTTGACGTCCTTCACCAACACGTTGTGCTTCGTGCAAGGCCGGCTGATGCCGACATTGTCGGCTTCCTGAAAGGCGTCGTTGCCGATGAGATCGGTCGAAACCTGGCCGGTGAACGCGACCAAAGGAACTGAATCCATGTAGGCATCCGCCAACCCGGTAACGATGTTGGTCATGCCGGGACCCGACGTGACCAGCACGACGCCGGCCTTGCCGGTCGCCTTGGCGTAGCCTTCAGCCATGTGCGCCGCGCCCTGCTCGTGGCGGGTGAGGATAAAGTCCAAATCTTTGCGCTGGCAGAGCACGTCGAAGATTTTCAACACGACGCCGCCCGGCAAGCCGAAGATCGTCTTGACGCCTTCGCGCCGCAGGGATTCGCAAAAAATTTCCGCCCCGGTCAATTTCATTCTTAAGACTCCTAGTGCGACGCTCCGGTGTGTCGATGTTGCGCGAGGAGTTCCATCATGCGGTCTTTGCCGACCAGCTTGAGCTTCTGAATCCGCTTCATTTCGACTTCTTCGTCCGGCGTCAAGTGATGTTTATGTTGAAATTCGGCGAGCTGCTTCTCGAGTTCTCGGTGCTCCTCATAAAACTTTTTCAGCTCTGGATCCTTATCCAGGAGGGAGACAATCGCGTGTTCATCTTTCATTTCCATACAGCGGCCTCCTTGTGTTAAAAAAAAATTTTTGGAGCGGGTTCAATTTAACGTAGAGAAATATCTTTGTCAACGAAGCTTTCCACACAATATCAACGACTTGGTATTACTTTTCTAGTTTCCGCCTCGGGCCGCCGAAGATAGATAGGAAGCAGCGCGCCGGCATCGTCACTTGCCCCCCTCATAATCCGATCGCACGCCAAAAATGCCGCCTGCGCCGCTACCGACGACATATTTTCTTTTACCACTGTCACTGCGCCGTCCAAGGCGTCGCGGAGACTTTTTTCGTAGACTCTGGCGCCGTCACCGACTGCGCGCAGCGGCGCGCTGGCGCACGCGTGCGGCCGCAGAGCTTCGACGGCGGCATGAATCGAAGTCACGGTTTCGACGCCGATGGCGCAAAGCGTTTTCTCTTCCCAGCGAAACAGGCCGAAATAGACTTCGTGCTTGCGCGCGTCGAGGAGCGCGCAGACCGGACCATCGGATCGAGTCACCGTCGCCGCAGTGGCGAGCAGAGTCGATACACCCACCGCCGGCAGTCCGGAGTCGTAGGCGAGACCTTTGACGGTGGCGAGACCGATGCGAAGGCCGGTGAACGATCCCGGACCGATGGAAACCGCGATACCGGAAAGATCGGCGAGGGCAATGTGCGCCTTGGACAAAAGCGATTGGATCAGCGGCAGAATAATTTCGGCGTGATTTTTCTTTGTTTCACCCGGCGCAGCCGCACCACCATAAATTTCTTCGCCGAGAAGCGCCTCGTCTTCGATCAGCGCGACGCTCGCGGTGGCGGTCGCCGTGTCGACGCCAAGAATCCTCACCCGCCGACCTGTTTTTCGAAGAACCGAACGATGTCGTTATAGAAGGCGTAAATCATCAGCAGCGCAAGTAGACAGATGCCGACCTGCTGGGCCATTTCGCGATACCGGACCGAGACCGGTTTTCGAATCAAGGCTTCCACGAGGAAGAACAGCAAGTGACCGCCGTCGAGCACCGGCACGGGCAGCAAATTGAGCACGCCCAGGTTGATGCTCAACACGGCCAGAAAAGCGAGAAAATTGCCGACGCCTTCCTGCGCCTGCTGACCCGCCATCTGAGCGATCAGGATCGGCCCGCCGATATTGCGCGGCGATACGTCGCCCGAGACCATTTTCACAAGCGCCAACAGAGTGAGCTTCGAGTAATCGTAAGTCTGATAAGCCGCCCGCACTACCGCCAGACCCGGATTGCCCTTCTCGATCGACACCTGGCTGCCGATGCCGATCATCCAGTCCTCTTTGCTTTCGCCGAAAATAGTTTTGCCTTCCTTTTGGGTGGGCTGCACGGTCAGATTGACAGTCTCGGTGCCGCGGCTGATCTGCAAATGAAGCGCATTGCCGCCGCTCGCCTTGATGGTTTTCGATAGCTCGTCCCATTCCTTGATCGGCTTGCCGTCGATGGCGACGATGCGATCGCCTTTGACGATGCCGGCGCGCTCGGCCGGCGACCCCTTCTCGACTCCGCTCACCTGGGTCGACATCACCGGAACGCCGTAGAAAGTAAAAACGATCACCAGTAAAAACAGCGCCAGCAACAAATTGAAGCCCGGCCCGGCGACCACGATGGCAATGCGCTTGAGCAAGCTTTTGTGCGCGAAGGATCTTTCTACGTCTTCCGGGCGCACTTCTTCGTCGGGGTCTTCGCCGACCATCTTGACGTAGCCGCCGAGCGGAAAAGCGCTGAGCGCGTATTCGGTCTCACCTTTTTTCTTCACCCAGATTTTCGGCCCGAAGCCAACCGAGAAAGTCAAAACCCCGACGCCGGAGAGTTTCGCGAGCAAAAAGTGGCCGAACTCGTGAAATACGATGAGCAGGCCGAGCCCGATGACCGCCGCTCCGACTGAATAGACGAAATTTTCCATTAACAAGCTCCTTCGGTGCTAGTGAACCCACGATCCGGCTTTTTCCCGGGCCCAGCGGTCGATTTCGAGGATTTCGCCGATCTCCGTGGCGCGCCGATTGTCGTGTTTGCGCATTGTCCGGTCAATTATACGATGAATTTCGCGAAATCCTATCTGCCCGTCGAGGAAAGCGGCCACTGCCACTTCGTTGGCCGCATTGAGCACCGTCGGCATCGTGCCGCCTTCGCGGAGCGCGGCATAAGCCAGGGACAGAGCGGGAAAGCGCTTTTTCTCCACCGGCAGAAAATCCAGCCTGCCATGGCGCGTCAGATCGAGCGGCGGCCAGCCGCCTTCGAGCCGGTGCGGAAACGACAGCGCGTAAGCAATCGGAATGCGCATATCGGCGATGCCGAGCTGCGCGATGATCGCGCCGTCCTGATAACGCACCATCGAATGGACCAGGCTTTGTGGATGAATCACGACGTCGATGCGCTCCGGCGGCATGTCGAATTCCCAGCGCGCTTCGATGACCTCTAACCCCTTATTCATCATCGTCGCTGAATCGATGGTAATTTTCTGGCCCATCTTCCAGTTAGGATGCTTCAAGGCTTGCGCGATGCTGACCCCGTCCAGCCGGCGAAGCGGCGTGCGCAGGAACGGCCCGCCGGAGGCGGTGAGAATAATTTTGTCGACCTCCGCCCGCTGGTTGCCTTGCAAACATTGAAATACCGCGCTGTGCTCGCTGTCCACCGGCAAAAGCCGCACGCCCTTCTGCTTCGCCGCGTTGACGAACAACTCGCCGGCCATGACCAGCGCTTCTTTGTTGGCAAGCGCAATTTCCTTGCCGGCCAGAAGACCACACAGACACGGCATCAGGCCCGCGCCGCCGACAATCGCCGCCAGCACCACGTCGACTTCCCCGGCCGCTGCGATCGCGGACGCGCCCGCCTCGCCCCAGAGAATTTCCACTTTTTGATTGCCGAGCAAGCGGCGTAGTCGCGGCACGTCCTGCTCATTTTTGATGGCGGCGCAGCGCGGCGCGAATTGCTTGATCTGTTTGGCGAGCAATTTGAGATTGCGCCCCGCGACCAGGCCGTGAATTTTGAAGCGATCGGAAAATTCACGGACGAGCGCCAGGGTACTGATACCGATGGAACCGGTGGAGCCAAGGAGCGCGATGGTTTTCACGGATGAAATACCTTGAGGTATGCGGTGGTAAAAACCGCGGGAAAAATCAAGCTATCGAAACGGTCGAGTAACCCGCCGTGGCCGGGCAGCAAGTCCCCCGAATCCTTCACGGCAAACACGCGCTTGATCCACGACTCAAATAGATCGCCGATCTGGCCGAGGATGCTCAGTATAAAAGCGAGCGCGACCGCTTCGAGCCAACCGATCATGTCGTCAAAAAAAATCGCGCCAACAAGTCCGGCAATCATCGCACCCACTGAATATCCAATGGCTCCCGCCACCGTTTTTGCTGGACTAATTGTGGGCGCAAGCTTGCGGTCGCCCCAGCGTCGGCCGACAAAATAAGCGAACGTATCGCCCACCATGATCACCGCCAAAACCCAGAATACCCAGGCACGACCGTGCGCAGCTTGAAACAGCAAGACCCAGTGGGGCAAGAAATAGCCAAGGTATACGCCCCCCAGCAGCACAACCCAGAGCCGATGTAGCCGGTCCGGCAACACTCCGGCGCTAAACAGGCAAGCGGTAAAGCCTGACAGCAGCGCGATATCAATAGCGACCAACGGATCGATCCATGCGGCTAAAAATATTGCCGCTGACAACCCGATTCCAAAAAGGATACCGAGCCATTGTTCCTTACAGCGGCCGGGAAACGCCATAACAAAATACTCGCGAAGTGCGGCCACGGTCAAAACAAAAAATATGATCGAAAAAAGCCAGGGCGGGCTCCAGCCGACCCAACCGATCAGCAGTGGAATTCCGATGGCAGCGGTCGCGATCCTCGACTTAAGATTGGCGTCCACCCGTCTCCATCGAAGCTTCGAGCGGTTCGTCGAGTTGTTCATCGGTGCGACCGAACCGCCGCCGCCGCCGCTGATAATCGAGCAGCGCCTGCAAATATTCCCGTTCGCGGAAGTCGGGCCACAGGGTCGGCGTCACGTACAATTCGCTATAGGCGATCTGCCAGAGGTAAAAATTGCTGATGCGCATTTCGGCGCTGGTGCGGATCAGAAGATCGGGGTCGGGCATCCCCTGGGTATCCAGCCGGGCCGCGACCGAGGCTTCGTCTATTTGTTCGGGATCGAGCTTCCCGTCGCGCACCTCGCGCGCGATCCGGCGAGTGAGCCGCACTAGTTCATCGCGCCCGCTATAGCTCAGCGCGAGGATCACGGTCATGCGCTGGTTGTCGCGCGTGAGGTCGATAACTTTTTCGAGGACCGAGCGAACTTTCGCCGGCAGGCGGGAGCGATCGCCCACCGCCATCAGGCGAATGCCGTAGCGCATCATTTTGGCTTGCTCCGCCGCCAAATAATGCTCCAGCAGCCCCATGAGCGCGTCTACTTCATCGTGCGGCCGAAACCAGTTTTCGGTGGAAAACGCGTAAAGCGACAGGTAGCGAATACCGATCTTGCGGCTCATCTCGACGATCACCCGCACCGACGTCTTGCCGCGCCGATGTCCTTCGATGCGGCTTTTGCCGCGGCGTTTCGCCCAGCGGCCGTTGCCGTCCATGATGATGGCGACGTGCTCCGGGAGGCGCGATTTGTCGAGACCGTCTAGCTCCATCGGCGCGTTGGGACTGAATTGGATTTCATAACTGCGAGGATTGACCAATGCCGGTGGGACAAACGACAGCGCGGCCCGCGGAAGCAGAGCAAAAAGGAGGAACGGCGGTCAAACCGCCATCACCTCGTCTTCTTTCGCTTTGACGATCTTGTCGATGCGGCCGATGAAGTCGTCGGTGGCCTTCTGCACCCGATCGTGACCGTGTTTGGAGTCGTCCGCGGTGATCTCCTTTTTCTTCTCCGCCTCCTTCAAGTGCTCGATGGCCACCCGGCGATGATTGCGCACGGATACGCGGTACTCCTCGGCGATCTTCTTGACGTGCTTCACCAGCTCCTTGCGCCGCTCCTCGGTCAACTGCGGAATCGGAATGCGGATGATCTTGCCGTCGTTGCTCGGCGTGAGCCCGAGATCGGACTTGAGAATCGCCTTTTCAATCTCGCCCATCACGCTGCGATCGAAGGGCTGGATCACCAGCAGTCGCGCTTCCGGCGCGCTCACAGTGGCCAACTGAATCAACGGCGTCGATGCGCCGTAGTAATCGACCACGAGGTGCTCGAGCAGCGCCGTGGAGGCGCGCCCGGTGCGAAGCTTGGTCAGCTCCTTGCGCAGCGCGTTGACCGACTCCTCCATTTCCTTTTGCAAGTGGGTAAAAACCGCTTCGTTCATCGCTTTCCTCCGCTGACCAGAGTCCCGATCGGCTCGCCGGAAACGACACGCTTAATGTTACCCTTTTCCATCAAGTTGAAAACGATGATCGGCAGGTTGTTGTCCATGCACAGTGAGATCGCGGTCGAGTCCATCACCTTGAGCTCGCGATTCAAGACTTCGATGTAGCTCAGCTCTTCAAATTTACTGGCGCCCTCATGCTTGAACGGGTCGGCGTCGTAGACTCCGTCCACCTTCGTCGCCTTGAGAATCACTTCGGCGCCCACTTCCATGGCGCGCAGACTAGCGGTGGTATCGGTGGTGAAATAGGGATTGCCCGTGCCGCCGGCGAAAATCACCACCCGGCCTTTTTCCAGGTGGCGGGTGGCGCGCCGCCGGATGTAGGGCTCGGCCACCTGGCGCATTTCGATGGCCGAAAGCACGCGGGTCGAAACACCCAGCGTTTCCAGCGCGTCCTGAAGCGCAAGGCTGTTGATCACCGTGGCCAGCATGCCCATCGTATCGGCGCTCGCCCGGTCCATGCCGATTTCGCTCGCCACGGCGCCGCGAAAAATATTTCCGCCGCCGACCACGAGCGCCAGCTCGCAGCCCAGTTCTTTGACTTCCTTGATTTCCTGGGCGAACGCTTTAACCGTGGCGCCGTCGATACCGAAGTTGTTGACCCCGGCGAAAATCTCGCCGGTGACCTTCAGAATGATCCGTTTATACTTTGGCGCGCCGTTGTTCATGAAGTTCGCAAGAATCGGTTAAAGCGCAGCAGCTATTCTTTTGCAGCCACTTCGCCCAAATGATACCGCGAGAAACGCCTGATTTGAATATTTTCGCCTAGCCGCCCGATGGACTCGTTGACGATGTCGGAGATCTTCTTATCCGGGTCTTTGATAAACGCCTGCTCCAAAAGACAGGCTTCGGAGTAAAAGCGCTCGATCTTGCCCTCGACGATTTTATCGACCACCTTTTCTGGCTTGCCGGTCTCGAGCGCCTGCTGGCGATATATCTCTTTTTCCTTATCGAGCTCCGGCGCCGGAACTTCTTCGCGCCGGACATAGCGCGGGTTGGCCGCCGCTACCTGCATAGCGATGTCCTTGAGCAGAGCTTGAAACTCCGCCGTGCGCGCGACGAAATCGGTTTCGCAGTTGATCTCCACCAATACGCCGATCTTGCCGCCCGGATGAACATATGCGCCCACCGCGCCGTCCGCCGCGACACGGTCGGCCTTCTTGGCCGCCGCCGCCAGTCCTTTTTGGCGCAGGTAGTCGATCGCTTTCGGCACATCCCCGGCGGTCTCGGCGAGGGCTTTCTTGCAGTCCATCATTCCCGCTCCGGTTTTTTCCCGGAGCTCTTTTACCGCGCTTGCGCTGACTTCCATTTAGATCAAGCTCCTGCCGCCGCCGCGCCTTCCGCACCGGTCGATTCCGCCGCGCTACGATCGTCTTCTTTGGCTTTGACGAGCGACTGCTCGTGAATCGTCTTGCCTTCGTTGATCGCCTCCGCGATGGACGAGCAGAAAAGCCGGATCGCGCGAATCGCGTCGTCATTGCCCGGCACTTTGTAGTCCACCATATCGGGATCGCAGTTGGTGTCGATGACTGCGATCACCGGGATGCCGAGTTTGCGCGCTTCCTTGACAGCGATTTCCTCCTGCTTTGGATCGATCACAAAAATCGCGTCGGGCAGCTTGCGCATGGTCTTGATGCCGCCGAGCGCCTGTTCGAGCTTGGCCTTTTCGCGACTGAGTCCGAGCATTTCCTTCTTGGTCAATGCGTCGACGATCTTTGGATCGTTTTCCATCTCCTCAATCTTGCGCAGGCGGTCGATGCTCTGACGGATGGTCGCAAAATTCGTCAGGGTGCCGCCAAGCCACCGGTTGTGCACATGATACATGCCGCAGCGCTCCGCTTCTTCGCGGATCGCGTCCTGTGCCTGTTTTTTGGTGCCGATAAAGAGCACGTGCCCTCCCGAGGCCGCGAGATCACGCACCACCGCCTCAAGATCCTTGAACATGGTCACGGTCTGCTGCAAGTCGATGATGTGGATGCCGTTGCGTGCGCCGAAAATATAGGGTTTCATTTTCGGGTTCCAACGGCTGGTCTGGTGGCCGAAATGAACGCCGGCTTCCAGCAGCTGCTTCATCGTTATATCGCTCATCACTCACTCTCCTTTTGGTTTTGGCCTCCCCTTTCTTCGTCTCCGCATCGGACCCGAGGGCACCTCGATGGGGATCGGAAAGGGTGTGAATTTTGTTAACGAGATTGAAGCTCGTTCAGCGGCAAGCACCGCCGATGCGAGTCGCCGCGCGCCAATGACGTGACAAGTACTTTGGCAACCCAGGGGGTTTTAACAAAGTTCGGCGGGCGACGCAAGAATGTGGAGACGGCGCGGACGCTTACTGGTTCATGGACTCTAGAAACTCTTTGTTCGTCTTGGTGCCGTGCATCTTGTCGAGCAGGAACTCCATAGCCTCGACCACGCTCAACTGCGACAGAACCTTGCGCAGAATCCAGATGCGATTGAGGTCTTCCTTCGGAATCAGCAGCTCTTCCTTGCGCGTGCCCGACTTGTTGATGTCGATGGCCGGAAAAACACGCTTGTCCATCAGGCGCCGATCCAGGTGAACTTCCATATTGCCAGTGCCCTTAAACTCTTCAAATATGACCTCATCCATGCGGCTGCCGGTATCGATGAGCGCGGTCGCCATAATGGTCAGACTGCCACCGTCTTCAATGTTGCGTGCCGCGCCGAAGAACTTCTTGGGTTTGTGCAGAGCGTTGGAATCGACGCCTCCGGAGAGGATCTTGCCGCTCGGCGGGACCACCGTGTTATAGGCGCGCGCGAGCCGGGTAATGCTGTCCAATAGAATTACAACATCCTTGCCATGCTCCACCAGGCGCTTGGCTTTTTCGATGACCATCTCGGCCACCTGCACGTGGCGTGTGGCGGGCTCGTCAAAGGTCGAACTGATGACTTCGCCATCCACCGAACGCTGCATGTCGGTGACTTCTTCCGGCCGCTCGTCGATCAACAGCACGATCAGAATGACTTCCTTGTGGTTATGCGCGATCGCCTTGGCGATGTGCTGCAGCATCATAGTCTTGCCGGTGCGCGGCGCAGCGACGATCAGGCCGCGCTGCCCCTTACCGATCGGCGTCAACAGGTCGACGATGCGCGTGGTGTAATCGTCGGGCTGAGCCTCCAAACGCAGACGCTCATTTGGATAGAGCGGCGTCAGGTTGTCGAAGAGAATCTTCTCGCGCGCCCGCTCCGGGTCTTCATAATTGATCGTTTCGACTTTGAGCAGCGCGAAATAACGCTCGCCCTCTTTCGGTGGGCGGATGTGTCCTGAAATAATATCGCCGGTGCGCAAATTGAAGCGCCGGATCTGGCTGGGAGAAACGTAGATATCGTCGGGACCGGGAAGGTAGTTGTAATCGGGCGCTCGCAAAAAACCGAATCCATCGGGCAAGGTTTCCAGAACGCCTTCGCCGTAGATATGGCCGTTCTGTTCGGTTTGCGCCTGCAGGATCGCGAAAATCAGCTCCTGCTTGCGCATGTTGGCGGCGCCTTCAATGTTGAAATTTTTGCCGATCAGCGCCAGATCGCTGATTTTCTTTTCCTTGAGAGCCTTGAGATTTAAACCGTTATCTTCCACGGCCTCCGGCTCGGCGGCTCGAGTTCTACCACGAACCATACGCTATAATTCTCCTTTCAACGACCTAGAACGATGCCTGACTAGCAATACGCACGGTTGTCAGAAAATCTTGTCACTCACGCCGGCACGGCGTGCGCTCGCACCGAAAAAATCTCGGCGGCCGAACCTGAAAAACCCAGAGCCGGCCTCGGACATAGGCATGTCAATGCGACAGGGTGTAAGACGCAGACAGAAATCTCTCTTTTAACAACCAATCAACTTTTGAGCCGGGTGAAATTCGTATTCGCGTGGGGAAGAGATCGAATCGAGTGTTTTCTTACTTTGAATATTATTTTAAAGGCCCGGTCTTGTCAACCCCCTCGTGTCACTCGGTTCCCGCAACCACTCCAATAATCCGGCAAAATCGTCGGGCAGCGGCGCCACGAAGCGCATCGGCGTGCCATTTTCTCCGATCACTAACGTCAACTTTTCGGCGTGAAGCGCTTGGCGCGAAAATTTCTCAATCGGTAAGGCGCCAAGCTTCGGCGCACCCCCTTTTCGCCCATAAACCTTGTCACCCACCAATGGAAATCCCATATCTGCCAGATGCACGCGCAGCTGATGCGTGCGTCCAGTGCGCGGCCGCAGGCGCACCAGCGTGAGCGATCTGCGATCGTGAACAAATCGCCGCTCCACCGACCATTCGGTTATCGCTTCGCGCAACCGCCCGCCGGCGCGCAGGCTCGACATGCGTTTCCGATCCGAACGGTGTCGACCGATGGGCCGGTCGATCTTTCCTCGCTCCGGCTTGAGATCTCCCCAAACCAGCGCGAGATATTCCTTTTGTGCCGTGCGGTTTTTGAATTGCGCCGCGAGCCGGTGAAACGTCGGCATATTTTTCGCGACGATGATGACTCCGGAAGTGTCTTTGTCCAGGCGATGTACGATTCCGGGGCGTCGCTCTCCACCCATGTTCTGTAAATCGGGACAATGGTGCAAAAGCGCGTTCACCAGAGTTCCGTCCACCTGTCCCGCCGCGGGATGCACGACCACGCCGGGATCTTTGTTGATGACGATGCAATCTGCATTTTCATAAAGAATTTTCAGCGGCGCCGCCTCAGGGCGCAGCTCGCTCTCGCGCGCTGCGCGCAAAGCCACCACGACGCAATCGTGGAGTTTGACCCGCGCGCTCGCCTTCGTCGACGCGCCGTTCAGCGTGATCTGGCCTTCGCCGATCAGCTTTTGGATCGCCGCGCGGCTCAAACCGAGATTTGCTTCTGTGCCTTCCATAAAATACTGCGTCAAAAACAGGTCCAGCCGCATGCCGGCAGAGCCTGCATCCACCTGCAGGGATCGCGGCGTCATCGACGGTTCGGTCATCGACAGAGCAAGTCTATATTTCGGGAAAAAGGCGCAAGCCGCGAAACACTTCCTTGGCGCGCTCGACGTCTCGCCCGATCTGTTCGACCAGCGATTCCACCGACGAGAAAGCCTGCTCTTCGCGAAGCCGTCGGACGAAAGAAAGCCGCACGGCCGCGCCGTAAATGTCGCCGTTGAAGTTCAAAATGAAACTTTCCACCGTTCTCGTTCCGGCACCGAAGGTCGGATTGATACCGACACTGCTGACGCTCGGCAGATTTTTTTCACCGAGATGAAAGATTGTCGCATAGATTCCGTCCAGCGGAATCAATTCGGTGCGCGCAGCGATATTGGCCGTGGGAAAACCCAGGTCGCGGCCGCGCCGGTGACCGGTAACCACCCGACCGGACACGAAGTGATAACGTCCGAGCAACTCCGTCACCGCATCCACCCTTCCCGCTTCGATCATTTCCCGCGCTTGCGAGCTACTCACTCGCACGCCGCCTACCAGGATCGCTTCCACGACTGCCACCGAAAACCCGTACTGACTGCCCCAGCGAACCAGGTCCTCCGCGCATCCTTTTCTCCCTTGGCCGAAACGAAAATCCCTGCCGACCCAGATCTTGGCCGGCTTCAGCCGCTCCGCCAGAAAGCGCCGGACGAAGTCCTCGGCCGCGATCTTGGCAAAAGATAGATCGAAGTGCTGCACGACGACGATGTCGACGTTGAGACTTTGCAGCAGTTGCATCTTGTCCTTGTGCGCCAGGATCATTTTCGGCGCGTGATCGGGAGCTAAAACCTTCACGGGATGCGGTTCAAAGGTCAGTACGACCGCCGGCACTCCCAGTTCCCGCGCGTCGCGCACAGCGCCCTCGATCAAAGCTCGATGGCCAAGGTGAATACCGTCGAAGTTACCGAGGGTCACAACCGATTTCTGCAGCGCGACACCCGGGTCGTCGATATGACGAAAAACCTGCATGTTATCCGGATAACGCACGGCACGCTCGCACGAGCCATTGCGCCAATTTATGTGATGACCAGAGGCGAAGAGAGAAAGAACGAAAAGCCAGGGGCTTCACGATTCGAGCGATTTGAGCTTCTGCCGTGCTCGCGCGGCCTCCGAAGATTGCGGATATTTTTCAACCAGCTCCTGCAGCACCAGGCGCGCGTTGAGCTTCTCGCCCAATTCGGCGAAAGCAAAACCCTGGCGCAGCAGCGCCGCTCCCACTTTGTCGCTCTGCGGGTAGCGTCGGCGCACCTCGTCGAACTCAATGATCGCCTGATCGTACTCCTTCAAGCTGAAGTGACTTTCACCGATCAGGTATTGCGCGTTGGGCGCCAGCCGGCTTTTTGGATTGCGCTTGAGAAAGTCTTTGAAGCGGGCAACGGCCGCGCGGAAGTCCTTTTTCTGATAGGGCCGCCAGCCGTTCTCGAAATCCTTGCGCACCGCATCGGACTCGGCAATGGAAAGGTCGACGTTGCTGCTGTTGACCTCAGAGCGCTGTTCCGCCTGCTGCTGGAGCGAGTCACGGAGCTGCTTTAGCTCGTCTTCGCGGGCCTTGAGCAAATCGGCTTGGGCTTTGGCGTCGGACTCCAGTTTCGCCAGCCGCGCTTCCATATCTTTCACCCGTTGATCGCCGTCCTTGCCGCTTTGACCGATCTGACGACCGACTTGAACTCGCGTTTCGTCGATGCGCTCTTTGACCGCACTCAGGTCGCGCTGCATCTGCTGAATGTTCGCGCGCGTGTCGGCAAGTGTCGCACGGAAATTGTCGACGTCGGAACGCAAGGTATTTATGTCGCCGCGCATGCGTCGCTGCTCGCGCTCGAGGAGATCGACCTGCTGAGGATTAACGCAGGACGACAGGGTCACGCCGAGCAACAGCGCCGCGGGAGTCAAAATAAGAATTGCATGCTTCACGGGATTACCCCAACTAGGAAGTCGACCGGCCCTGGAGAATCACCAAGCGGGCTCGGCGATTTTTTCTCCAGCAGTCTTCGCTGTGTTCCTGGCATACCGGAATTTCTTCGCCATAACTGATCGTCGATAGCC
>Ga0310810_10001041_pt1 | contig 28296 bp, 22 predicted proteins | sample NCmetagenome_FD_207641 | JGI IMG/M metagenome (GOLD analysis project Ga0310810, IMG submission 207641) | Soil microbial communities from experimental microcosm in Duke University, North Carolina, United States - NC | ecosystem: Engineered > Artificial ecosystem > Soil microcosm > Unclassified ...
AAGCGGAGCACCAGCTCGTCGAAGGCCGCCGCATCGCCGCGGCGGGCGCGACGCGCAAGCTCGATCTCTGCTCGCCGGTCTTCCGCACCCGAGCCCGGGGTCGCTGCATGGCCGGCCTCTATGACCGTACGCTCCTCGCCCTCTGCCAAGAGAGTACGGGCGACGCCCGAGGATTATTTCAGGCACCGGACACGCGTGGAAATCATCAGCGGCCTCCACCCTCCGGTGAGCGGCATCCTAGGCCAGACACACCACCGCAGTCAATCGACCGGTAGATCGGGCCGATTTGCGTCTGAGGAAGACGTGTTGGAGCAGATCGGCTACCGCTACTCGACAAGCCCGGCCCCCCACCCAGTATCGCCGAGCACGCGCCCATGGCCTCGCCTTCGCCCGTCCCCCGCGCCACCTCGACGCAGCGCGCGTGCGGGACGCGGGCGGCCGGCTGAAGTCGCACTGGGTCCTTGGTGTCCGACCGTGGCGCGATGTCGAGCCAGACCGGCACCGCCCGCGCCCTCGCGCTACACTGAGCTCGCCGTTTGATTTGCCTCCAATCGGAGGCAAGGGAAGGGGGCGGTGCGGGTACCGTCCGGTCCAGATCGGAGGCGAGCCGCGATGATATCCAAGCGCGCCGTTGTCATCGGGGGCGGGCTGGCCGGGCTGGCCGCCAGCTACGACCTGGCGCGCGCCGGTCACCGGGTGGTCCTGCTCGAGGCGGCCCCGGACTTCGGCGGTCTGGCCAGCTCCTTCCGGCTCGAGGATCACCCGATCGAGCGCTTCTACCACTTCATCTGCCGCTCCGATCAGGATCTGCTGACGCTCGTCGGCGAGCTTGGTCTCGGTCCGAAGCTCCACTGGCGGCAGACGCACACCGCCTTCTACTACAACGGCCGGTACTACTCGTTCGGGTCCCCCCTCGACCTGCTCCGGTTCTCGGCGGTGCCGTGGTGGCAGCGCATCCGGTTCGGGCTGCACGTCACTTACTCCCGCTACCGCTCGCAATGGCGCTGGCTGGACCAGATCCCCGCCAAGCCGTGGCTGATCGAGTGCCTCGGGGAGCAGGCGTATCAGGTGATCTGGCACCCTCTGCTGAAGGTGAAGTTCGGGGACTACCACGACCAGATCTCCGCGGCCTGGATCTGGCATCGCATCTGGCGTGTCGCCGCCTCGCGCCGCAGCATGTTCGAGCGGGAGATGTTCGGGTGCCTCGAGTTCGGAACCGCCACCCTCGTCGATCCGCTCGTGGCCTGGCTGCGGGCGCAGCCGAACGTCGAGCTGCGGACCGGCGTGCGCGTCCGGCCCATCGAAGCCCCCGACGGACGCGTCACGGAGGTGTACGCAGGCGACGAGCGTATCGCGTGCGACGCGGTGATCTCGACGGTGGCGCTGCCCATCCTGGACCGCCTCGTGCCGAACCGGTCCGATCCGTACTTCCAGCGGGTGCGGCAGGTGAAGTACATCGGCCTCGTCTGCATGCTGCTGAGCTTGAAGCGCCCCTTCAGTCGCAACTTCTGGACGAACATCAACGATCCGCGCATCAGCTTCAACGGCATCATCGAGCAGAGCACCCTGAATGAGAACCTGCAGCGGGCCGGTCTCAACGTCGTCTACGTGCCCTTCTACCTGCCCACCACCGAGCCTCGCTATGGCGCGACCGACCAGGAGCTCTTCACCGAGTACACCGCCATGCTGAAGCTCATGAATCCCGAGTTCTCCGCGAGCTGGATCAAGGAGTACCATGTCTTTCGCACCCCGCATGCCCAGCCCGTCTTCACGACCAACTTCGTGCATCTCATGCCAAGCCACCGGACGCCGATACGGGGGCTCTACGTCACCGACTCCACGCAGTTCTACCCGGAGGACCGCACCATCAGCCAGGCGATCCGCCAGGGTCGCACCGCGGCGGCCATGATCATGGCGGATGTCGGCGCCGCCCCCGCGGTGGCCCATTCATGAGCCCCGGCATCGCCTCGTGACCCTGGTGCCGGCCGTCTGCGCCGTGTGCGGCGGGGAGACCGTGAATCCGGTCTATCCCGGCACGATCGCCCTCGCCGAACAGCGCGACCCGGCCGTCTATTTCTCGTCGTCCCGGCGCGTGGCCGGCTATCTGCCGATCGTGCGATGCGCCCGGTGCGGGCTCTTGATGACCAGCCCTCGGGACGACGAGGTGACGCTCGGCCGCATCTACGCGGAGCTGACGGATCGCTCCGGCGAGCAGGAAGACGAGGCGGGGACGCGGAACCGGGCGGACGAGCTCGCGCTGGTGGGGCGCTACCAACGGCCGCCGGGGCGTCTGCTCGACGTGGGGTGCGGCGCCGGGCTCTTCGTCTGCGCGGCCCAGAAGGCGGGCTGGGAGGCCACTGGCGTGGACGCCTCGGCCCGGGCGGTGGCGGGCGCCCTTGTACGGTGCCCGGGCGCACGCTTCCGGGCCGGTCTACTCCCGGACGTCGACTTCCCGGCCGGGAGCTTCCAAGTGGTCACGCTGTGGAACGTCCTGGAGCATCTGCCCAGGCCGGTCGAGACGCTCGACCGAATCCGAAGCTGGCTCGCCCGCGACGGCTGGCTTTTTCTGAGCCTGCCGAACGCCGACAGCCACATCGCCCGGCTGATGGGCAAGCGGTGGGTCCTGCTGCTGCGCGAGCACCTGTGGTATTTCTCGCCGGCCACGATGGCGACCCTGCTGTCGCGGTGCGGCTTCGTCCTCGCCGACACAAGGCTGAAGCTCGTGTCCTTGTCCGTCGCCCACATCGTGGGCCGTCTCGCTCAGTCCCCGGGCTCGACCGGGAAGGCCGCCGGGCGCCTCTCCGGGATCGGGGCCCTTCGGCGTCTCACCGTGCGCTTCCCCGCCGGGGAGATGTACGTGGTCGCGCGACGCGCGCCGGCACCATGACGGCGCTCCGGTCGGCGATCGGCGGGCGCGGCGGCCGCGTCGCGGCCCTGCTGGCGGTGGTCGCCCTGGCCGCCGGGCTGCGCGTGGCGCTCCTCGACCGGCAGGGTCTCTGGGCCGACGAGATCTTCTCGCTCGCGATCGCCACCGGGCACAGCCTCGAGCATCCCGCCGGGGAAGCAGACCCGCGCCGGGGCGACTATGTGGAAGCGCCCATGCCGTTGCCGGCGTCCTCCTTCAGACGCTACCTGGAGCACGAGGACCCCCCGGCCGGCTTCTCCCGCGTGATCCGGGCCGTTCGTCTCTCCGACACGAGCCCACCGCTGTACTACCTGCTGCTGAACGGCTGGACTCGCTGGGCCGGGGTGAGCGACTCGGCTCTCCGGCTCTTCTCCGCCCTGTGGGCTCTGGCGTCGATGCCGGTTCTATGGCTGATCGCCCGACGAGTCGGCGGCGAGGCCGCCGCGCTCCCGGCCGTGGCGCTCTTCGCCGTCAGCCCTCTGGGACTCTACTACTCGGTCGAGGGCCGCATGTACTCCCTCATGCTGTTCCTCGTGGTCAGCATGGTCGCGCTGACGCTCGCCCTTGGGACCGAGGAGGCGAAGCCGTGGCTGGTCGGACCCTGGAGTGCGGTGAGCGCGGCCGCGCTCCTGACCCACTACTTCTCCTGTTTCGTCTGGGTTGGCTGCCTCGTCTGGTTGGCGATGAGGCTACAGCGGATTCGATGGACCTGGATCGCCGGCGGGGTCGTCATGACTGCCCTTCTCGTGCTGCCCTGGTACCTGGTGCTGCCAGACTCGCTCGGCCGATGGCGGGTGACCTGGTACTGGCTCTATGCGCCGGTCAGCCGACGTCAGGCGCTCGCCGCTCCCTTCTGGCTATCGTGGACCTTCCTGTCGGGTCAGGGGTTCTGGGCCAGCTCAGCCCGCTCCGAGTGGCTCGCCGCTCTCGCATTCGGGGTGGTGGCGGTGACGTTCGGGCTAGCGTTCCGGCGTCGGCTGTTCTCCGGCGAGCGTGGGCTCATATGGCTCTGGGTCGCCGCCGCGTGCACCGGGCCAGCCGTGTTCGACGTATTGAGGGGGACGAATACGTCCGCGATCCCGCGCTACGCGCTGGCCGGCCTGCCTGGGCTCCTCGTCCTCGCCGCGATCGGCCTGGGCCGGATGCGGTCCGCCGGGCGCGTCGTGGTGCTCCTCGTGATTCTGCTCGCCTGGAGCTCGGGAGTCCGCGCGATTCTCCGCCTCCCATCGCGCCAGCTCGAGCCGTATCGGGAGGTGGCCGAGAGCCTGAGCGCCACCGTCGCCCCCGAGGACCTCGTGCTGGTGCATTCGATCCCGTCGGGAGTGCTCGGGATCGCCCGGTACGCCAACGGCGCCACGATGATGGCGTCGTGGGTCGGCCAGCTCGGCCAGCGCCGCGTGCCCGCCGATTTGGAGGCCCTCACCGAGGGCCGCGCCAAGGTCATCGTCGTTCGGATCCACGAGGTCGGCGAGCCGGCCCCGCAGGAGTCGTGGCTTCGGGTCCACGCCAGGCTGGTCGACGAGAGCCGCCGAGAGGCCGCCCGGATCAGTGCGTTTCGGCCTCGATCGGGCGAGCGCTTCGTCTGGGGGGCCGGCGGCCGATGAGCGACGCGCGTCAGACCGCCGGCGGATCGTCCCGGCGCCGCCGGCCGGTCTGCCGCTCATAGGCCAGCTGGGCGGCCAGCAAGTCGAGCACGTAGTCCATGATCCGGGTCACCGCGAAGATGGATCCGATCGACCAGAAGAAGGACATGGCGACGAAGCGGGACCAGTGCTCGTAGGTCTCCCCGGTCCGGAGCAGCTCGAGAAAGCTCGCGAGGACGAGCGCCCCACCCGCGAAGAAACACACCCCGGGGATGAGCCAGAACAGTCGGCTCGTCAGGAGCCGACTCCGGGCCTCGCCGCCCGGCCTCGCGATCTTGACGATCTTCGCGGTGAGATAGCTGGCGCACAGCATGAGCGCGGCGATCGTCCCGAGAACCTCGCTGACCAGAAAACGGTAGATCATCCACTCCTGCACCCGACGGTTCTCCACGTAGTAGAGGATGGGGTACAGCATCCAGGCACTGGCCACTGCGAAGGCGACCAGGCCGATGATCGCGAGCGGCCGCGAGGGGCGGTACAGGAAGGCCGCCTCGAAGATGACCCTCAGGAAGAGCGCGGTGTCCCGGGCCAGTCGGAGCTTCGATTCTCCCTCCCGCTCGTGGTACGGCATGTCGACCTCGACGATCTTCGCGGTCGCCCCGAGCACCGCGCGCGCCGTCATCGCCGGCGTGAAGCTGAGGCCGTCGGGGAGGGGCAGGAGCCGTGCCATGCTCGTGCGTCGAACGACCCGCATCCCACTCGCGGTGTCGCGCACGCGGGACGAGGACAGCGCGCGAAGCAAACTGGCGAACCCCCGGTTGCCGACCCGGCGAACGAGCGGCATCTTGCTGGCCTGATTCAGCCGGGAGCCCAGCACCACGTCGGCCTGCTCGCTCACGAGCGTCCGGCACAGATCGCCAAAGAACCGTGGATCGCAGGTGCCGTCGGCATCGAGGAACCCGAGCAGGTCCGCGTCGGACTGCCGCCACGCCTCCTTGATGGCGGCGCCATATCCCCGATTCTTCTCGAACACGATGAGATTGACGGAGCCGGCGTAGCGGCGGGCGCGCTCGACGGTGCGGTCCGTCGAGCCGTCGCTCACCACGGTGATGTCCACGGCGGTCACCGGCGAGCTCTCGATGATCTGTGCGCGGGCCTCCAGCGATCGCCGGATGATGCTCTCGATGCTCTGTTCCTCGTTCAGCGCGGGAATGACGATCAGGAGCTTCATGGGCGGCTTCGGGATGGCTCCGGGCGTCGCTGGTAGATCTCGAGCCTCCCGGGGGGATCGGAGTACACAAGCCGCCACCGCTCGGGAGAGCTCTCGAGGAGGGGCAAGGCGTAGTCCCGGGTGATGGGCGGCCGCGCGCCATCCACGACGACGAAGTGGACCGGGATCGAGTCGAAGAGCGCCTGGGCGAGAACCGGGTCTGTCTCGAACGGGGGCATCACCGCCTTCAAGCCGGTGAGCAGGTACACCCATTGGGGCATCGACGCGGCGACGACGTCGTCGGGTCGAGCCCGGCTGCCGAGCCAGTCCAGTCCGGCGCGGAGCGCCTGGTGGGGCGGATCGTAGAAGAACAGGTGTTGCGCGACCACGTGCCCGCCCCCATCCCGAAGCGTCGCCGGGGAGTGATACTGGACGTACATCCGGGTCATCACGACTGCTTCCACCACGAGGACCGAGATCACGAGGGCGATCCGTCCGCCATGGCTGATCCGCCGTACCGGTTTCGGCAAGCGTTCGGTCCAGGTCGCGAGCGTCATCAAGCCGCTAGCCAGCGCCAACGCCAGGAACGGCGTCACCGGCGCCCAGTATCGCGCCCACTGCTCCCGCCATGGCCAAGGAGTGAGGCAAATGGCCGCGGCGGTCAACCCGATATACAGCCCGATCAGCCGAGCCTCGAGGGTAAGCAGGCTCGCGACCCCGACCAGGACGACCAGCCCGATCACGATCGGCAGATACAGGACGGCCCGCCAGGGAATGGCTCGTCCGAGGACCGGGATGTCCTTGATCCGTTCCCAGGAGCGAGCCGTCGCGGTTAGCGCCTCGCCAAGGCTCTTCGGCATGTGCGCGAGGTTCACCAGCGAGCGGTGGGCAATCTCGAGGACGGAGGCTCTGCCTCGCTCCGGCTTGAACGGATCGCGCAGCGACAGGTTCCGGGCGTAACTCACGTTGTAGAAGAGGTAGTCGGCCCGCTGGTAGGCATACGCGGGCCGCGTGTAGTCGAGGCTCCGCTCGACGTGGACGACATACGCGTTCCATCCCATGATCGGCACCAGGGCGACCACCGCCCGGATGGCCGCGGTCCGGAATCGTCGGGCGAACAGCGGGTCCAACACCCAGGCCGCCAGCAGGGCGATGCCCATGGTCCGCAACAGATACGCGGCCACCGCGCAGGTGACGGCCGCCACCGAACGAACCGGCCCGGTCTGCCGGCCCGCGAGGAGCACGAAGAGCGTCGAGGCGAGCGCAAATGGGAGCTCGGCGAAGCAGAGATCCGAGAGAAAAGTCGTCTGCGGGTGCAGGAGCACGACGCCGGCGGCCAGAAGCGCCCAGGGGAGGGACAGATGCCGCCTCAGCACGGCATACGCCACGAAGATATACGTCGTGAAGATCAGGAAGTACGAGAGCCGCATCCATTGACCGACGACGACGAAGTCGCTGGATCCAACGAGCCACTGATGGCAGGCGACGATGAGAGGAAGGAGTGGCGGGTATTGATTCGCCTCGATGTCCCCCGGCTCGTTCAGGAGTCGGTATCCCTTCCCCTCTGCGATTGCGGTGCCGAGCACGTAGTAGACCCCGCCGTCCCAGCGGACATCCAGAGGGCCGACCGCCCGCGGAGCCCAGATGGCGATGATCATCGCCGCGAGGATGACGGTGGCGACAACGTCGGACTTGAGACGGTGTGCGAGCCCCGGGAGGTTCACCGTGGCGGTGCCATCACGGTCTCGGCTGGTTCAATCGCCGAAGCGCTCCAAGGAGCCAGTCGCGCGGGCCCGAGGGGCACCAGAGGGCCGCGAGATACGGGAGCACGACGTGGGGACGACGACTCCGGAACGCATGGCGGATCAGGAGGCGGTTGGCGAGCCGACGGTGACCGTGCGTGCCCAGGTGGTAGGCGCTCCTCGCGGTCTCTCGGGCCAATTCGCTGATGAGGCGGGCGGTCCGTCGCCGATCGTCGCTCGCGATGGAGCGGAAGATCGCAGGCTTCTCCTCCACCCACCTGAAGGAGCGACCGGGTTCGGGGCCCCCCAACCCGGCGGGATTGATCCGGTAACGCACCAGCTTCTCCCTGGAGAAGGTGAATGGCCAGCGCGCGGCAATGCGCAGGTAAAGCTCGTAGTCGGCGCTGATCCGGAACCGGGGATCCCAGGGCCCGACTTCACGAAACACTCCGGCGGGAATCATCACCTGCGAGGGCGTCGAGATGTTGCTGTATTTGCCGTCCAGCATCATGTCGTAGCAGCGGGCGGTGAAGGAAGGATCATTCGACGTCTGCAACAGCCGGACAAGTCTAGGCCCGTACAGCGTGTCCCGGGTGATTCCCGCGGAAGAGAAGGCCACGCCATCGACGGCCACGAGACCCGACTGGGGATGGCTGCGAGCGAGCTCGACCTGGACCTCCAGCTTCTCGGGAGACCAGATGTCGTCGCCGTCGAGGAAGGTCACCAAGGACCCGCGGGTCCGCCGGAGACCTGAATTGCGGGCGTCGGATGGACCGGCGTTCTCCTGACGAATCACCGTGATGCGATCGCCGTATGCGGAGCAGGCGTGCAGCGTGCCATCGGTGGAGCCGTCATCAACCACGATGACCTCGAAGGGACGGTAGGTCTGGGCGAGGACACTGTCGAGTGCCGAAGGGACGAACTCGGCCTGATTGTAGAACGTGACGACCACGCTTACGAGTGAACGATCCGCCAGATTCACTGACCGGTCACATCAACCCGCCAACTCGCGGTCCACGATGAGCGGAGCCTGGGCGCGCATCTGCGATCACCTAACGCGCGGCGCTAGTGAGGCGCGACGTGGGCGGCCGTAGAGTGAGCCGCAGCGCCGGTCCCTAGAGCGACAGCAGCCGGCGACACGACCGCGAAGAGCGGTCGCCGCTCGGCACCCCCGGTCGCGGCGAGCCCGCCTCGCGTCACGAACTCGATCCCGGAGCCCGCGATCAGATCCCTGACCGTCGCGGATACGACCACGTTCCCAGCCTTCGCAGCCCCCACGACGCGTCGGGCGACGTCCAGGGCAGGCCCCGTCAGAGTTTCCGGGTTGCACTCGCCCGTGTGGAGGCCGGCCTTCGCCACCACGCCGAGCCGGCGCGCGCCCTCCACGATGGCGCTCGCACACCGGACTGCCCGGGCCGGCCCGTCGAAGGTCGCCACGATGGTCGAGCCGGCCTCGGACAGCCCGGCCACGGATAGCACCCGCCCGCGGAACTGGAGGATCTCCACCCGAGTCGCTTCTCGAAAATCTCCGCTGGCCATTTTCCCTGGCGGTGGCCCGAGCGCGGCCACCATCACGGTGACCAGGACCCGGTCCGGCTCCACATCCGGATCGGGCTCGGCGACAAACCGCTCGATCGCGGCACCGATGGCCTCGGCATCGGCCAACCACGGCAGGTGGTCGGCCCCCGGCAGCTCGACGTAGCGCGCGCCCGGGATGCGGGCGGCCATGTAGCGCCCATAGCGCACGTCGATGGTCTGGTCGCCCACCGCGTGGAGCACCAGCGTGGGCACGCGAATGGCCGGGAGCACGTGCCGGAGGTCGAGCTCCCGATTGATATCGAGCAGGGCGGCGGCTGCGCCGGGGCTGGCGCTCATGCGCAGGAATCTGGCCCACCAGCGGCAGAACGCCTCATCGTCCTTCACGCTGGGTGCCCGCCTTGCGACCCCGATCGGTCCGCCCCAGTCGCGCTGAACCATGTCGACGTACCCCGCATAGTCCTCCGCCGAGGGCCCCCACGGGTGATCGGCCGCCCGGATCATGCGGGCATAGGAGCCGATCATGACCAGGCCCGCGGCGCGATCGGGATAGGTCGCGGCGAACAGCGCGCACATCGAGCCGCCCTCCGAGTAGCCGACCAGTGTGGCGCGCTTGCTGCCGACCGCGTCCATCACCGCGCGCACGTCGGTCATGCGCTGCTCGAGCGTCGGCATCGCGTCTTGGGGGACCCGGTCGGAGAGCCCGGTGCCTCGCTTGTCGAAGAGGATCAGCCGGCCGATGGAGGCCAGCTGCCGCAGGAAACGCGCGACCCGGGGCTCCTCCCAGAAGCACTCCACGTTCGAGACCCACCCCGGCACGAGCACGAGATCCGGCGGCCCCTCGCCGATCACCTGATAGGCGAGGTTGACGTCGCCGCTGCGCACGTAATGGGTGGTGGGCACGACCGTTGCGGCCGGCTCGGGCGGCGCGTCGCTCTGGATCTCGCGGAAGCGCCGGGTGGTGGCCGCCTCCGGCGCGACGCCGAGCTCGCGCTGGAGCACCTCGACGCAGCGCTGGTACTGGCGCAGGGCCGCCGTCCGCCGCCCTTGCCGGACGTACGCGTCCATGAGCGTGCGGTGGGCGCTCTCGCGTAGCGGATCCAGCGCGAGCAGGCGGAGCCCGGTCGCCACCGCTTGCTCGAGGGCGCCGGCCGTCAGATCCAGCGCGAGTAGCTTCTCCAGCGCGGTCAGCGCCAGCTCCCGCAGCCGGTGCCGCTCCGCCGCGAGCCAGTCGTCGAAAGGCGCCTCGTCGACGCGGAGTCCTTCGAGCAGATCGCCCCGGTACAGCGCCGTTGCCTCCCGGAGCGCCTCGCGCGTGCCCCGTCCCACACCGCGCTCGAAGGCCGCGACGTCCACGTGCCCCGCGTTCTCCCGCAGCCCGACCAGCTCCCCCTCCACGATGAACGGGTCCGGGGTGATCGCCTGCCGTAGGGCGAAGAGCGTCTGGCGGAGGTTGTGCCGCGCGTGCTCGTCGGTGGTGCCCGACCACAGAAGGCCGGCCAGCGAATCGCGGGAGCTGACCGCGCCCGGGTGCAGGGCCAGGTAGGCCAGCAGGGCCTGCGCCTTCTTCCGGCGGATGGCCAGGGGGCGGCCGGAGCCGTGCTGGGCGCGGAACCCACCGAGGAGTCGAAGCGAGAGCTGCGTCATCGCCTGTCCCACCGTCGTTTGCCGACTATAGCACCGCGCCGCGGGGCCGGGTGACGGCGAATAGACGGCGCCGGTGACGGTGCGGTGACGGGGCACGGGTACATCTCGATGGGACGATGCCGCGGCCGGGCCATCGAGCTCTCGCGGCGGAAAGGAGCAACACCATATGCCCCGCTATCTCGTGGAACGGAGCTTCCCCGATGGTCTCGCCATCCCGCTCTCGGAGGCCGGTGCCCAGGCCTGCCAGGGCGTGGTCGCCATCAACGCCGAGCAGCTCGTGACCTGGGTTCACTCCTATGTCACGGCCGACCGCAAGCACACCTTCTGCGTCTACGACGCGCCGACCCCGGAGGCGATCCGGCAGGTGGCCGAGCGCAACAAGCTGCCGGTCGACCGCATCACCGAGGTGCGCGTGCTCGACCCCTACTTCTACCGCTGACACCAAGGAGCCTCCATTGAAGACATCGAGCGGTGTGCTGATCGGACTCTCGGCAGTCTTACTCGTCTCGTGCTCGTCGGGCGGCATGCACCACGACGCCTCGACGGCGCCGCTGGCCCAGGAGGTGCGTCGGGCGACGGATCGCTACCAGGACGTCTCGGCGGCCACCGCCGCGGGCTACGCGCTCTTCCTCGGCTGCGTCAGCAGCCCGACCGGCGGGGCGATGGGCATCCACTACGTCAATGGCGAGCTGGTCGGCGACGGCAAGATCGACGCCGCGCGCCCCGAAGCCCTGATCTACGAGCCCAAGGCGGGCAAGCTCGAGCTGGTGGGCGTGGAGTATATCGTGATCGCGGCCGCCTGGGACGCGGCCAACAAGACGCCGCCCACGCTGATGGGCCAGCTCTTCCACCTCAACTCGGCCCCCAACCGCTACGGCATCCCGGCCTTCTACGCGCTGCACGTGTGGGCGTGGCGGCCCAACCCGCACGGGACGTTCGTGGACTACAACCCGCGCGTGTCCTGCGACGGTTACCCGACCTGACCGCCCGCAGACCGGCACCTCGTAGCGGTCGGCCCCCTCCCGATCACCTCCCGGGCCCCTCGTGGGCCCGGGAACGACCACCCGCTCCCCGTCGCCTCGCCCTCCCCACGGTCGTGGTAAAGTCGCCGGGTTGTGTCCGGGAGGCGCGCTGCGCAAAGGCGCGCCAGCCCCTCCCGGCCGCAGCCCACGGGAGGCAGGCGCAAGCACGGTGGACCTGGAAATCCTGATCGAGAACGTGCTGAACGCGCTCACCGCGGGCATCACGATCGGCTGCATCTACGGTCTGATGTGCATCGGCCTCGGGCTCATCTTCGGCATCATGCGGATCGTCAACTTCGCCCAGGGCGAGCTGCTCATGCTGGGCATGTTCGCGAGCTTCTACCTGGTCAGCGAGGGGCGGGTGCTGTCCTTCCTCGGGCCGTACTGGGGGCCGTTCATCGGCGCGATGTGCGCCGCTCCGCTGATCTTCAGCGGCGGTGCGCTCCTGCACAAGTTCCTGATCTCCCGCGTGTCCGGCCTGCGCACGGTGGGCTCGCTGGACGAGGGCCACTTCGGCCAGCTGGTCGTCACGCTGGGCATCTCGCTGATCCTCCAGAACGGGGGGCAGATCCTGTTCGGCTCCACCCCGGTCGCGGTGCGCACGCCGCTCTCCTCCGAGGCGTTCCTGATCGGCCCCGTGTACCACGCCGCCACCGTGTTCCTGAACAAGGCCAAGCTGGTCGCCTTCTTCGTCGCGGTCCTGGCCGCGGTCGTGCTCTACGTGACGCTCGAGTACACGCGCCTCGGCAAGGCCCTGCGGGCCGCGGCCGACAACCCGACGGCGGCCACCTACATGGGGATCGACGTGGACCGGGCCTACCGCATCGCCTTCGGCCTGGGGAGCGGCATCACCGCGGTCGCGGGCGGGCTGATGGCCACCTACATCTCCTTCACGCCGTTCGTCGGCTTCGACTACGTCATCATCATGTACTCGGGCGTGGTGCTGGGCGGCATGGGGAGCATCTTCGGGGCGTTCTGGGGCGGGGTGACGGTGGGCTTCGTGCAGCAGTTCTCGGCCCTGATCCTGCCGCCCCAGCTGCAGAACGCGGCGATCTTCGTCGTGTTCCTGATGATCGTGCTGCTGCGGCCGCAGGGGTTGTTCGGCCGCTCGGCGGAGCGGGCATGAAGGAGGGCGCCGGGCCCCACCTGCGGCGGAACCTGACGGTGCTCGCCGTCGTGTCCGTGGTCTACCTCGCGGTCGCGATGTTCGTGACCAACAGCTACTACCAGCTGATCCTGACCCTGGTGCCGGTGTGGGCGCTGTTCGGCGTCTCGTGGAACATCCTCTCCGGCTACGGCGGCCAGCTGTCGTTCGGCCACGCGTCGTTCTTCGGCATCGGCGCGTACACGGTCACGCTCTCGGTCATCTACTGGAGCCTCTCGCCCTGGCTCGGCATCCCGCTCGGCATGGTCCTGGCCGGCCTCGCCGCCATCGCGATCGGCTTCCCCACGTTCCGCCTGCGCGGGCACTACTTCGCCCTGTCGATGCTGGCCTACCCGCTCGCCATCCTCTACGTGATGCAGTACCTGGGCTTCCAGGAAGTCTCGATGCCGATGCACCGCGAGAACGGGCTCCGCTTCATGGAGTTCAGCGAGCCGCGCGTCTACACGCTGATCGCGGTGCTGCTGCTGGTCGGCGGGGTGGTCGTCTCGCTGGTCATCGAGAACTCGCGCTTCGGCCTGGCCCTGCTCGCGATCCGGCAGAACGAGCTGGCCGCCGAGGCGGCGGGCATCAACGCGCGCCTCTGGAAGATGCGCTCGCTGGTGGTGTCGGGGATGATGGGCGCGGTGGCCGGCGGCTTCTACGCGCGCGTGCTGCTGGTCGTCACGCCCGATTCCGTGTTCGGCATGCTCGTCTCCGCCCAGGCGGTGGTGGTCACGCTGTTCGGCGGCGTGGCCTCGGTGTGGGGGCCGGTGATCGGCGCCGCCATCCTGGTCCCGCTCGCCGAGACGCTGCAGGCCGAGCTGGGCACCTACCTGCCCGGCATCCAGGGCGTGGTCTACGGCATCGCCATCATCGCCATCATGCTGCTCTCGCCCGACGGCTTGTTCTGGACCATCGGCGACCGCTGGTTTCGCCGCGAGGCTCCGCAGCCCATCCCCGATCTGGAGCCGCTCCCGCCCCCGGCGCGCCGCGCGTCCGCCCACGCGGCCGGGCCGCTGCTGCAGGTCGAGGGCCTGTCGCGCGCCTTCGGCGGCCTCCGCGCGGTCAGCGAGGTGAGCTTCTCGATCGCCGAGGGGGAGATCCTCGGCATCATCGGGCCGAACGGCGCAGGCAAGACGACGCTCTTCAACGTGCTGAACGGCGTGCTCGACGCCGACGAGGGCTCGGCCCGGCTGGACGGGCAGGCGATGCTGGGCCGGAAGACCTTCGAGGTCTGCCGCATGGGCGTCGGCCGCACCTTCCAGGTCGTGCGCAGCTTCCCGCGTCTCCCCGTGCTCGACAACGTGATCGTCGGCGCCTACGGGGCCGGCCTGTCCGATCGGGAGGCCATCGCCCAGGCGGTGCGGGCGCTCCACCAGGTGGGACTGCAAGATAGGGCGGGCGTGGCCGCCGGCCAGCTCACCAACAGGCAGCTGCGCCTGATGGAGCTGGCCCGCGCGCTGGCCGGCAATCCCCGCCTGCTGCTGCTGGACGAGACGCTGGCCGGCCTCGGTCGGGAGGAGTGCGACGACGTGCTGGGCGTGCTCGCGCGGGTGCGCGCGCAGGGCATGACGATCTGCATCATCGAGCATACAATGCATGCGATGATGCGCCTCGCCGACCGGTTCGTGGTGCTGGACCACGGCCGCGTGCTCGCGACCGGGCTGCCCCGGGCCGTCGTGGAGGATGCGTCCGTGATCGAGGCCTACCTCGGCAAGAAATGGCTGGCGCGCCGCGATGCTTGAGGTGCGAGACCTCTCGGTCGCCTACGGCGGCCTGCGCGCCCTGGAGCGCGTGACGCTGTCCGTCGCCGAGCGGCAGTTCGTCACGCTCGTGGGCCCGAACGGCGCCGGCAAGTCCACCCTGTTCAAGACCATCAGCGGGGTCGTGTCGCCCGTCTCGGGCTCGATCTCCTTCGCGGGCGAGGACCTGCTGTCCCGTCGGTCCTCGGAGCGCGCGCATCTCGGCATCGCGCACGTTCCGGAAGGCCGGCAGGTGTTCAAGACCCTGACCGTCCGCGAGAACCTCGAGATGGGCGCGTACCCGAAGGCCGGCCGCGCGCAGTGGGCGCAGACGCTCGAGCGCATCCAGACGCTGTTCCCCATCCTCGCCGACCGAGCCGGCCAGCTCGCGGGCACGCTGTCGGGCGGCGAGCAGCAGATGCTGGCGATCGGCCGCGGTCTCGCCTGCGCGCCCCGGCTGCTGATGCTCGACGAGCCCTCGATGGGCCTGGCCCCGAGCGTGGCCGACACGATCTTCGAGCGCATCTCGCAGATCCACCGGGAGGACGGGGTGACGATCCTGCTGGTCGAGCAGCGCGTCGCCGAAGCCCTCGAGCGCTCGGACCACGGCTACGTGCTGGAGACGGGGCACATCGTGCTCGAGGGGCGGTACGAAACGTTGCTGGCCGACGATCGGGTGCGCCGCTCGTATCTTGGCCTGACCGAAGCCTAGACCATCACCAACGAGGGGGATGATTCGACATGACGACGCCTGAGTCGATCGGACGCCGGACCGCCATCAAGATGGGCCTCGCCACCGCCGCCGCGGCGGCGCTCCCGACCCGCCGCGCTCGCGCGCAGACTCCCAAGGAAGTAAAAATCGCTTTGGTCGTCCCGCTGTCCGGGGCCTGGGCGCGCCAGGGGATCCTGGAGCAGATGGGCGCCGAGATGGCCATCGAGGACGTGAACAAGGCCGGCGGCATCAAGGCCCTGGGCGGCGCCAAGATGAAGCTGGTGCTGTACGACACCGGCGACACCGCGGAGAAGGCCAAGAACGCGGCGCAGCGGCTGGTGGCGCAGGAGCCCGACGTGGTCGGCGGCATCGGCTGCTGGCTGTCGACCTTCACGCTGGCCGCCACCGAGGTGTCGGAGCGCGCGGAGCTGCCGTGGCTCACCCTGTCCTACTCCGACCTCATCACCGGCCGCGGCTACAAGTACGTCTTCCAGTCCGCCCCGACCGCTGACGCCCAGGCCACCGCCCTGCTGCCCCGGGTCGTCGATCTCGCGGCCAAGGCGACGGGCACGAAGCCGACCAAGGTGGCCTTCGTCGGCGACAACTCGGCCTCGTCGGTGAGCTTCATGAAGCCCCTCCGCGAGCACGTGGCCAAGGACCTGGGCCTCACGATCGTGGCGGACGAGGTCTACACGCCGCCCCTCGCCGACGCGACGACGCTGGTGCAGAAGATCCGCTCCGGCCGGCCCGACTTCATCGTGTGCCAGTCCACGAACGTGGGCGACGACAAGCTCCTGCTCGACAAGTTCGCGGAGCGGGGGATCACACCCTCCACCGTCCCGCTGATCGGAGGCGGCGGCCACTGGTGCGTGCCGGAGCTGATGAAGGTGGCGGGCAAGGAGCACCTGGAGGGCATGATCGTGGGGCTCGCCAACTGGCCGGGCCGGGCGGTGGAGGACGTCGAGAAGCGCTTCATCGCCAAGACCGGGGAGCCGTGGTTCGGCCACGACTCGATCTTCCCCTACGCGCACGTGTGGATCTTCAAGGAGGCGCTGGAGCGGACCGGCTCCGTCGACCGCAGGAAGCTGGGCGAGATGATGCACAAGATCGACCTCAAGGACGGCCCGGCGAAGTTCTTCCCGGACGGCCGCGTCAAGTACGAGGAGAACGGCCGCCGGGCCGGGGCCGAGCTGTGCATCGTGCAGTGGCAGAAGGGCCGCCCGGTGGCGGTCCACCCGGAGAGCATCGCGGCCGCGAAGGCGATCTGGCCGAAGTCGTAGGGTCCGGGCCCGGCTGGTCGGTGGGCGGCAGCGCCCGTCGACCGGCCGGCACTAGCGCGGTATGAGTACGATGAGGCCATGGGCGACCCCACCGGGCCCGGCCGTCCTGGCTACCGGTCGATCTTCAGCGCGGCCACGCGGCGCCAGCGGGCCGCGAACTTCGAAGCCTACTGGCGCTACACCGTGGAGCACGACGGAGAGATCCTGGAGGACGAGAAAGCCCTCACCAAGAAGCAGCAGATCCTGACCCGCTTTCAATCGAACCCGGTCCGGTCCACGCATCCGCTGCCGGACGCCGAGCGGTTCTATCGCAACCACGTCAGGATGCGGGACGATCCCCGGGCTCTCGACCGGAAGACGCTGCTCCTGACCTTCCTCTACAAGTTTGCCCGGCACGAGTACGTCGGCATCTCCGCCGCCTGGGGGGCGAGCTCGCGAATCACCGAGGCCAGCTCGACGATCGCCAAGATCGGCCGCTATCATCTCTGCGAGGAGTTCAGCCACATGCGTCTCTTCCACGAGATGTTCCGGACCTTCCGTCTCGACCGGGTGGAATGGGTGCCGCTCGGCAAGTGGATGAGCCGCATGTACCGCCTCTTCCCGCACGTGCCGGAGGCGCTCATGGCCCCGCCCGCCTTCGTGACCGAGCTGATGGGACTGACCGTCTACCAGCACGTCGACGCCGTCCTGGACGAGATCCTCGCCGACGAGGCGGACGCTCGTGACCGGATCCGGCAGCTGCTCGGCGAGATCATGACCGACGAGCTGGCCCACGTCGGCCAGCGCCGCAACTTCATGGGGCCGGTCGGGCTCCGCGCGGCGCGCCGGTTCGTCGAGCCGATGTACCGGGCGTTCTTCCGCGACATCCCCGAGACGAGCTGCCTGTTCGACCTGGAGCGCATGGTCCAGGACGGGAAGACGTTCGACTACAGCACGATCTCGCCCGGCATGATCGAGCGGAGCTGGGTTCCCTCGTACTGCCGGGCGTCCTAGCCCGGGCGCATGGGCCGCCATCTGTGGTAGTTTCGAGCCCACCCATGAACGGCATCGTCGCCTACGGCGCGTACCTCCCGTACTTCCGGCTCGACCGGAAGGCGATCGGCGACGCCCTCGGCAGCGGGGGCGGCAAGGGCACCCGGGTCGTGGCCTCGTACGATGAGGACACGACCTCCATGGGCGTGGAGGCGGCCCGCGCGGCCCTGCGCGGGGCCCCGCGCCTCGCGCCCGCCGCGGTGTACTTCGCGACCGCCGAGCCTGCTTATCTCGACAAGACCAACGCCACCGCGATCCACGCCGCGCTGGCCCTCGACGAGTCGGCCATGGCCTTCGACATGCTCGGCTCGATCCGCTCGGCCGCGGGCGCCCTGCGCGCCGCGATGGACGCGGGCCGGCCGACGCTGGCGGTGGTGTCCGACATCCGCACCGGCCTGCCGGGCGGGGCGGACGAGCGCGACGGCGGCGACGCGGCGGCGGCCTTCCTGCTGGCGTCGGGCGACGCTGACGCGCCGGTGCTGGCCGAGCCGGTGGCCGCGGCGTCGGTCACCGCCGAGTTCCTCGAGCGCTGGCGGGTGCCGGGCGACGCCGCCTCGCGGCAGTGGGAGGAGCGCTTCGGCGAGCACGCCTACGTGCCGCTCGCGGAGGCCGCGATCGCGAATGCGATCAAGCAGGCCGGCGTCACCGGCGGCGACCTCGCGGCCGTCCTCGTGGCGGGGTCGCACGGGCGCGCGAACAAGCGCGCGGCCGCCGCGGCGGGCGCGAAGCCCACCGCGCTCGGCGACGATCTCACCGGCACGGTGGGCAACACCGGCGCGGCCCACGCGGGGCTGCTGCTCGCGGGCGCGCTCGACCGGGCGCAGGCCGACGACCTCATCATGGTCGTCTCGCTGGCCGACGGCTGCGACGTGACGATCTGGCGGGCGACCGGGGCGCTCGCGCGGGGCCGGCAGCGGGTGCCGGTGGCGCAGCAGATCAAGGCGGGCGGCAAGGTGGCCTACGCGACCTTCCTGACCTGGCGCGGCTTCCTCAAGCGCGAGCCGCCGCGCCGCCCCGACCCGCAGGCGCCCGCCGCGCCGCCGGCCTTCCGGGCGGAGGCGTGGAAGTTCGGCTTCACCGGGAGCCGGTGCCAGGCGTGCGGCACGCGGCACCTGCCGCCCACGCGCGTGTGTCTCAAGTGCCGCGCGGTGGACCGGATGACACCCGAGCGCATGGCGGACGTGCCCGCGACCATCGCGACCTACACGGTGGACCGCCTCGCCTACTCGCTCTCGCCGCCGGTGGTGGTGGGCGTGCTCGACTTCGAGGGCGGCGGCCGCTTCACCTGCGAGCTGACCGACGTGGACCCGGCCGCGGTGAAGATCGGCGACCGGGTCGAGATGACGTTCCGCCGGCTCATGACCGCTCACGACGTGCACAACTACTTCTGGAAGTGCAAGCCGCTCCGAAACCCTTGACGGGATGGCCGGCCGGTCGACACGGCTGGTAGAATCAACGGCATGGCGATGGTGAGCAGCGCGACGTCGGGAGCGGCGGCCGTTCGAGACGCGGCCGGCACGGATGCGTCGGCGTTCCCGTTCAGGTGCGAGCTGAGCCTGGCCCCGTTGATCACGTTCTGGACCCAGCTCTCCGCCTATCACGAGTTTGGCCGGGGGCCGATCCCGGGGCTCGTGCGCGAGAAGGCGCGCGAGGCGCGGGAGCTGGCGGGGGTGATCGACGACCTGTCGGTCCTCGGAAAGCATCAGACGTTCGTCGACCTGATGATGACCGCCCTCTTCCCTCCCGCCTTCTGGGAGCAAGAGTACGGGGCGGCCCTGTTTCCCCTCGAGCTGCGCGCGTTCTACGCGACGCCTCCCTTCCGCCGCTCGCTCATGAATGAGGACGGAACGCTTCAGGGCCAGGCGCGCTTCCTGCAGAAGCGCAGCGTGGACCCCACGATGGCGGCCGAACGACTCTGGCTCGCCTACGAGCTGGTCCTCGAGCGGGTATACGGCGTCGAGCTCGGCGGTGATATCCCCGTGCTGATGTTCACCACGACCGATTCCGTCACCGGGCTGGATCAGCACTTCCGGCTGCAGTTCGACTGGCGGTTCGTCGACGTGCAGGTCGTGGGGCCCAAGCCGCCGCTCCCCGATGGGGTGCGGCAGGAGCTGGCGGCGGGCCGCCTCGAGAGCGAGAAGCTCCGCCTGCTGCTGCCGCCCGATCGATTCGTCCTGCGTGGCTTCATGATCGTGAAGGCGGTCGACGTCACCGACCAGGAGGTCCTGTCCTCGCTCAAGCGCGATCTGATCGACAAGGACTCGATCGTGTCGAGCTCGCACTTCCAGGGATTGCAGGCGAAGCTCCGCACCTTCTTCCGGCGGCCCGACCTGCGCCTCGGGCTCGCGGCGGTCGAGGGAGATCGGGTGCTCGTCCTGAACGACGCAACGAGTCACGAGCAGGCCTGCATCTTCACGGACTCCGCCCACCACACGACCGCCGAGTTCACCGGCTCGCTCTACGAGCGAGCGGTCGTTCAGGATCGCCCGGTCGTGATCGAGGACCTGGTGGCGTACCCGGGCCGGACGCGGATCGAGGAGGAGCTGATCCAGAGCGGGGTGCGGACCTTCATCTGCGCGCCGCTCCACTACCAGGACCGGGTGATCGGCACCATGGAGCTGGTCTCCTCTCACGTCGGTGACCTGAATGCGACCCACCTCCCCAAGCTGCAGGAAGTGCTGCCCCTGTTCTCCATGGCGGTCCAGCGCAGCGTGGAGGAGCTGAACAGCCGGATCCAGACCGTCATCAACGAGCAATGCACCGCGATTCATCCGACCGTCGAGTGGCGATTCCGGAAGGCGGTCCTCAACGCCTTCGAGCGACAGCGCGGCAGCGCGAGCGTGGTGACCGAGCTGGAGCCGATCGTCTTCGAGGGCGTGTACCCGCTCTTCGGCCTCGCGGACATTCGCGGGTCGTCCACGCAGCGCGGGCGGGCCATTCAGGCCGATCTGCTCCACCAGCTCCGTCTCGCGAGAGCGGTGATCCAGAGCGCGAGCGAGACGCGGCCCGGACCGGCGCTGGACGAGCTCACGTTCCGGATCGACAGCCGCGCCGCGCGGATCGAACGTGGGCTGAACTCGAGCGACGAGATCGGGGTCATCGCGTTCTTGCGATCCGAGGTCGAGGGTCTCCTCGATCATCTCGGCACGTTCGGCGCCGGCGTCCGCGAACGGATCGCCGCCTACCGGGCCGGCCTCGACCCTCGGCTCGGCACCGTGTACCACCGGCGCCGGATGTTCGAGGAGAGCGTCACCACCATCGCGGAGAGCATCTCGTCGTACCTGGAGCAGGAGCAACAGGCGGCGCAGGACATGTTTCCGCACTACTTCGAGAAGCAGAAGACCGACGGAGTCGATTATCAGATCTACGTCGGGGCGGCGCTGCTGGAGAACGGTCGCGTCGACCCCCTGTGCCTGAAGAACCTGCGTCTGTGGCAGCTGATGATCACCTGCGGGATGGCGGCTCGCGCGCATCAGCTGCGCGATCGCCTCCCGATCCCGCTCGAGACGACGCACCTGATCCTGGTGCAGCACGCGCCTCTGTCGATCCGGTTCCGATTCGACGAGAAGCGCTTCGACGTCGACGGGGCCTACGACATCCGGTACGAGATCGTGAAGAAGCGAATCGACAAGGCGCTCGTCGAGGGGACGGCCGAGCGCGTGACCCAGCCCGGGAAGGTGGCCCTCATCTACAGTCAGCCGGGCGAGGCGCAGGAATACCGGGCGTACATCGAGTACCTGCAGGGTCTCGGTTACCTGACCGGCGGCGTCGAGCAGCTCGACCTGGAGGAGCTGCAGGGGGTCCAGGGCCTCCGCGCCCTCCGGGTTCAGGTCGCCCTGGACAGCCCGAAGCTTCAGGAACGGATCAACCAAGGAGCCGACCAATGGCCAGTGCGGCAGTCAACGAGCTGAAGAAGAAGAGCGACGCCGCGGCGGCGAACCTCTGGAAGCAGCTCCAGGGGATGGAGCCGAACCTGGACAAGCCGGACGCCGCGGGAGAGTGGACTACGCGGCAAGTCCTCTGCCATCTCCTGGGGGATCCGGGGCAGAAGCCGGTGGCCGTGCTGCAGAGCTTCACGGTCGGGAGCCTCCCGGTGATCGACATCAAGCCGGGGTATGCCCCGGTCACGCCGGAGCGGCAGAAGATGACGCTCGCCCAGCTACAAGAGGCGCTCGAGACCCAGCGCCGCGGCATCCTGACCTACCTCGACTCGCTCGGGAGCGCGGATCTGGGACGGAAGGCCAAGATTCCGCTGTTCAAGCAATTCATGGGGACCGACGAGATCGCGCTGCCGGTGTACGTGGGCGCGATGTTCGACTACCACTGGAACGACCACGCCGGACAGATCGCCAAGATCCGCAAGGCCAACGGCATGCCCGACGCCTGATCGAAGCCCGGGCGTTTCTTGATAAGATGCTGAGGGCGCGTCACCGAAGGGGCGCGTGAGAGCGAGCTCGAGAGGAGGCTACACATGGCCAGCAACGGGATCCGGGACCGCGTGGCGATCGTCGGCATGGGCTGCACCAGCTTCGGCGAGCGCTGGGACAAGAGCGTGAGCGACCTCCTGGTGGAGTCGTCCCAGGACGCGCTCAACTCGGCCAACGTGCCGATCGACGCGGTGGACGCCTTCTGGCTCGGCACCCTCTTCTCCGGGCAGAGCGGCCTCACGCTCTCTCGCCCGCTGAAGCTCGACTACAAGCCGGTGAGCCGGCTCGAGAACTACTGCGCCACCGGCTCGGAGGCCTTCCGCAACGCGTGCTACGCGGTGGCCTGCGGCGCCTACGACATCGCGATGGCCATCGGGGTCGAGAAGCTGAAGGACTCCGGCATCTCGGGGCTGCCGTCGATCGGCGCGCCCGAGGACGGCACGCGCGCGGGCCTCACCGCGCCCGCCACGTTCAGCCTGCTCGCGCCGGCCTACTGCAAGAAGTACGGGGTCGACGAGGCCACCTTCAAGGAGGCGATGACCCGGATCGCCTGGAAGAACCACAAGAACGGCGCGCTCAACCCCCGCGCGCAGTTCCGCAAGGAAGTGGCGAAGGACGTCATCGCGTGCTCGCCGCAGGTGGCGGGGGCGCTCGGCATCTTCGACTGCTCGGGCGTGTCCGACGGCTCGGCCGCCGCGATCGTGGTGCGGGCCGAGGACGCCTACAAGTACACCGACAAGCCGCTCTTCGTGAAGGCGCTGTCGTTCATCGCGGGGCCGGCCACCGGCCCGATCGATCCCGACTACGACTACACCACCTTCCCCGAGGTGGTGCACTCCGCGGCCGACGCCTACGCGCAGGCCGGCATCAAGGACCCGCGCGCCGAGCTGGCGATGGCCGAGGTGCACGACTGCTTCACCCCCACCGAGCTGGTGCTGATGGAGGACCTCGGCTTCGCCCAGCGGGGCACCGCGTGGAAGGAGGTGCTCAACGGCACCTTCGACCTCGAGGGCGAGCTGGCGGTGAACCCGGACGGCGGGCTCAAGTCCTTCGGCCACCCGATCGGCGCCTCCGGGCTGCGCATGCTGTTCGAGGCGTGGCTACAGCTGCGCGGCGAGGCGGGCAAGCGCCAGATCGCCAGCATCGCGCGCGGCCGCAAGCTCGCGCTCACCCACAACCTGGGCGGGGCGCCGGGCGAGTGCGTGTCGTTCGTCTCGGTGGTCGGCTCCGAGCGGAGCTGACGCGCCGGGATCAGTTGGCCGTCGGCCCGGTCGACGGGCCGGCCGTGTGCCGGGCGGACAGGGAGACGGCGGCGCGCGGAGCGGCCCCGTCCTGCTCCAGGGCCATCCGGTACGCCTGCCACTCGTGCAGGGCCTGCTCGTAGCGGCCGAGGACCTCGGACCGCTGCACGTCGTAGCGCATGCGCTCGATCGCCACGCCCCCGAGCATGCCGACCACGACCAGGTAGACACCGATCGCGAGCCTGATTGGAGTGGTCACCGGGCACCTCCTGCCTTGAGAGCGAGCTCCTCGCGATACTTGGGCTGCTGCCAGGAGCACGCGACGTGCCACGGGCGAGCGTGCGTGATATCGTCCAGTTGCGGGTCACCGGGCCGGTCGGTTCTCGGGCGATTCGCCAGCGCATCGGCGAAAAGTCGCCGACGCCGGGTCGTGAAGGGCCGGGCTACCTCGAGTCCCGTGAGGTGCGGCCGCTGGGGGGCACGCGGGCCCGCCCGGTCGACGTCCTGATCATCGCGGCGTCGAACAGCGATCTTCGCGACGCGGTGCGCGAGTGGCGGTTCGAGGACCTGGACATGCGGTTCTGGCCGGAGCCGGCGCGAGCGGCGCCCGGCGATTCGGCGCCCCACTCCGCCTAGCCATGATGCGGTGCTCGGTGGCCGCGCGCCTACCTCACGGAGGCGCGCCGGGGCCGCCCTTGTCGCCCGCCGACTTGCGAATGTCGATCATCTCGGGCAGGCCGCGCCCGGCGTGCTCGAAGAGCTGGACCCGCGTCAGCCGGTTCATGTCGACGACGATCTCCCGGATGCGCTCGGCGGCGGCCAGCATCTGGCCCACGCGCTCCCGGGTCTCCGGCTTCAGGGTCAGATCGTCCCGGAGCATGGCCAGGCGCCCCAGGATCAGCGTGAGGGGGTTGTTGATCTCGTGGGCGGCCGCGTTGGCGAGCCGGGCGATACTGCGCAGCTCGTCGGCCGCCTTCTGCTCGGTGATGTCGATGAGGGTCGCCTCGAAGTCGGAGCGGGGGGCTCCCGAGCCGCGGATCACGCTCGCGAGGATCCAGATGAGCCGCCCGTCGCGCCGGCGGAACTGGAGCTCGACGTTCACCGCGGTGCCCTCCGCCTTGACCCGCTCGAGGAGCTGCTCGCGCTCCTTCGGCTGCGCGTAGAAGTCGCCGACGTTCGCGGCCAGCACGTCGGTCGGGCGCTCGAAGCCGAGGATATGGGCGAACGCCTCGTTGCAGTCCACGATGCGCCCGTCCTCGAGGGTCAGCGACATCCCGGCGGGGTTGCGCGCGAACATCGTGCGGTAGCGCTGCTCCGACTCGAGCAGCGCGGCCGATCGGGTCTGCAGCAGCTCCATGGCCTCGCCGAGCGCTCCGCTCACCCCCTGGAGCTCGGCGAGCCGGAACTCCGGGAGCTCCGGCACCGTCTCGCCCCGGCCGAACGCGTTGAACGCGAGCATCAGCCGGCGCAGGCGGCCGGTGAACTGCCGCCCGGCCAGGTGGGCGAGGCCCAGGGAGAGCACGAGGGCGCCGGCGGTGCCGCCCAGCAGGAGCCAGAGGGACCGGCGCAGCGGGCCCTCGAGCTGCTCGCGCGGCACCGCGATCCCCACCGTGAACTGGGAGCGCGGGGCGCGGCTGAAGGCGGTGTAGGCGGCCGCGCCCTCGGCGGTGGGGCCGGTGAACACCATCTCCTCGTGCTCGCGGGCGCTCGCCACGAAGCCCGCGGTCGCGGGCTTGCCCACCTGCTGCTCCTGCCCCTGGGTCGTGGCCACCACGATGCCGTTGCGATCGAGGATGGTCCCGACCGTCCCGCGCGCGATGTGGGCGGCGGCCAGCACCGACGCGAAGCTCTCCGGCGTCAGGACCGCGACCAGCACGTGGCGGATCTTGCCGTCACGGAGTAAGGGCAGCGTGACCGCGATCACGCGCCGCTCGGAGGTCGGCCCCATGACGAGATCCGAGACCTGCGGCTCGCCCGTCCGGAGCGTGCGCTGGAAGGCCTCGAGGTTGGCCACGCTCGGTAGCGGGCTCCCGAGCGGATGCAGGAGGTTCAGCCGCTGTCGGCCCGAGGGCTCCACGAGGGCCACGGTCAGCCACCGTCGATAGGCCTTCTGCGCCAGCCGCGCCTGCTCGTAGAACCGCCGCAGGTCGGCCGAGTCGAGATCGCTCGAGGTCGCGAGCCCCTTCAGCCCCGCCAGGGAGGTCTCGACCTCGCGATCGACCGCGAGCGTCAGGGAGCGGGCGTGGTACAGCAGCGCCTGCTCCATGGCGCGACGCTCGTCCTGGTGAGCCCACCAGATCGCGATGCCGGCGACCCCGAGCATCGGGACCAGGGTCAGGCCCACCACCGCGAGGAGAAACGTGCGAAGCTTCATGGCTGTCGCCGAGGATAGGGAAAGCGAGGCGCTTCGGCAAGCCGTCTCGTGGCCGTCGTCCCCCTCTGCTATGCTCCGGACGGGAGACGAGCCATGCCAGCCACGCCCAGCTACGACGCCATCGTCATCGGCGCCGGGATCTCCGGCATGTACCAGCTCCACCGGCTGCGCGGGCTGGGCCTCCGAGCGCGGGTGTTCGAGGCCGGCGACGGGGTCGGCGGCACCTGGTACTGGAACCGCTACCCCGGGGCCCGGTTCGACTCCGAGTCGTGGACCTACGGCTACTCCTTCTCGGAGGAGATTCTGCGCGAGTGGGAGTGGAGCGAGCACTTCGCGGCGCAGCCGGAGACGCTGCGCTACTGCAACTTCGTCGCCGACAAGCTCGATCTCCGGCGGGACATCGAGTTCAACTGTCGGATCAGGTCGGCGGTCTACGACGAGGCCGCCCACGAGTGGGAGATCGAGGCCGAGGACGGCCGTCGGGCGCGGGCGCGCTTCCTGATCACCGCGATCGGGCCCCTGTCGGCGCCGACCATGCCGACCATCCCGGGCGTGGAGAGCTTCCGCGGCGAGGCCTACCACACCGGCCGGTGGCCGCACGAGCCGGTGAGCTTCGCGGGCAAGCGGGTCGGGGTGATCGGTACCGGCGCCACCGCGGTGCAGGCGATCACCGAGATCGCCAAGACCGTCGGGCACCTCACCGTGTTCCAGCGCACGCCGAACTGGTGCGCGCCGCTGCACAACAGCAAGATCGACGCGGCCACCCAGGCCCGCATCAAAGCGACCTACCCGGAGATCTTCGCACGCTGCCGTGAGTCCTTCGGCTGCTTCATCCACGACGCCGACCCCCGCAAAGCGATGGAGGTGAGCCCGGAGGAGCGCGAGGCCTTCTACGAGAAGCTCTATCACGAGCCCGGGTTCGGGATCTGGATGGGCAACTTCCGGGACGTCCTGGTCGACCCGGAGGCCAACGCCACCATCACCGACTTCATGCGCCGGAAGATCCGCGCGCGCGTGCGGGACCCGAAGCTGGCCGAGAAGCTGATCCCCACCAACCACGGCTTCGGCACCCGCCGGGTGCCGCTCGAGAGCGGCTACTATGAGGTCTACAACCAGCCGAACGTGCGCCTCGTCGACATCCGCGAGACGCCGATCGAGCGGATCACCCCGTCCGGGATCAAGACCAGCGAGGCCGAGCACGAGCTCGACATGATCATCTACGCCACCGGCTTCGACGCCATCACCGGAGCGTTCGACCGCATCGACATCCGCGGAGTGGGCGGCCGGCGGCTGCGGGAGAAGTGGGCGGAGGGGCCGCGCACCTACCTCGGCCTGCAGATCGTGGGCTTCCCCAACTTGTTCACCCTGGTCGGGCCGCACAACGCGGCCAGCTTCTGCAACATCCCGCGCTGCATCGAGCAGAACGTGGACTGGGTGACCGCGCTCATCGCGCACATGCGCGAGCAGGGCCACGTCCGGGTCGAGGCCACCCTCGCGGCGGAGGGGGAGTGGACCCAGCACGTGCTCGACACCGGGCGGCGCATGCTGTTCACCCAGGTCGACTCCTGGATGATGGGCATCAACTCCAACGTGGCGGGCAAGCAGAAGCGCACCTTCATCGTCTACGCGGGCGGCGCGCCGCGGTATCGCGAGAAGTGCGACGAGGTCGCCGCCGCCGGCTACGCGGGCTTCACTTTCCGGTAGTCGACGGCGGCGGGCCCGCCGAGGTCAGCGGGTCGCTTTCGGCACGCTCCCCGCGACCAGCTCACCGATCTTCCGGCCCATCGCGGAGCCCACCTCGGTCGAGTTGCGGTAGTGCACACCGTCGTAGATGCGCGCCTGCGCGACCTCCTTCGTGAAGGCGCCGACGCTCGTCCAGGTACGGACGGCGCCCCCGGCGGTCGGGCTGGCGGAGCTCAGGGTGGGCGTCGGACCGGAGCCGATCTCGGCCTCGAGGACCGCGCCCAGCGACCCCGACACGATGCAGTGTGCGCACGGGTACTCGGGGTGCATCGGAGTCTCGATGAACGGCGTCCAGCCCGGATCCCGGTCGGTGGCGTTGTTGCCGTCGATGTCGCCGTTGCGGATGGCGGTGACCGGCCGCCAGAGGTTGTACGTGTACTTGGCGTCGAAGACGGCGATCAGCGCGTCGTCCATGGCCATCGCGGCCAGCGCGAACAGGCGCGCGTTGTCGGTGACGTCGCGGCCGGGCGTGCCGGCGACCGAGCGAGCGATCGGCCAGTAGACGACCGGGGCCGTCGCTTCCCAGAACCTCGCGATCGCGGTCTGCTCCGGCGTGCGCTGGGTGCTGTTCCTCGCCCCGACCGCCTTGATCTCGTTGTAGTCGCGCGCCCATGTGTCGCTGGTGAGGCCGGGCGGGGGGCCTGGGCGGAAGTGATCGCCGCGGGGCATGACCCAGGGACGGCGCTTGCCCCAGTGGGGCGCCGCCGGTCCCACGGTCGGCACGTAGACGCCGGCCGCGGTGTTCGGTCGGTAGACGTCGGGGGCGACCGCCCCGTCATCGGCACAGAGCGCCACGATGGCGGTCGCGGCCTGCTCGCCGAGCGCGATTCCCGCGGTCTTCGCGGGACCGTCCGGGACGGATCCGAGCAGGGCCTGGTAGTCGGCGTCGATGACGGCCTGATGGGCCGGCATGAGCTTCGAGAGCGCGGTGCGCGTCGCGGCCGCGACCGCCGCCT
>Ga0310810_10001042_pt1 | contig 28296 bp, 24 predicted proteins | sample NCmetagenome_FD_207641 | JGI IMG/M metagenome (GOLD analysis project Ga0310810, IMG submission 207641) | Soil microbial communities from experimental microcosm in Duke University, North Carolina, United States - NC | ecosystem: Engineered > Artificial ecosystem > Soil microcosm > Unclassified ...
GACAAGGTCCCTGAGAGATCGGCGAGCCAGTAGAGCATCTGTTATCCCAGCGCCTGTTCGGCCGGCACAGAGCGGCGCTGCAACGCCTTGACGATGCGCCCCATGCGCGAGCCAAGCGAGCCTTTCACCATCACGGCATCGCCGCCGGTAATGGCGCTCAGAACGATCGGCTCGAGCGCAGCTGAATTCTCCGCATAGCCCCCGCGCCGCTCGGAGGGAAGCGCATCCCACAGCGATTTCATCAGCGGGCCAGAGCAGTAGACGAGGTCGACTGCATGTTCGAGCACGGCGCCGGAGAGCTGCGCATGCAGCTTCGCGCCGTCCGGCCCAAGCTCCAGCATGTCGCCGAGCACGCCGATGCGCCGGCCGAGCCCGCGCATCGGCACCTGCCCCAGGAGGGCAAGCGCGGCACGCATCGAGGTCGGGTTGGCGTTGTAGCTCTCGTCGATCAGCAGCACCGTACCGCCGGGCAGATCGACGATCATGCGCTGCCCGCGTCCGGCCGGCGCCCTGAGATCCGCAAGCGCAAGCGCGGCGAGCGCCAAATCCGCACCCAGCAAATGCGCAGCAGCGAGTACCCCAAGCGAGTTCTCCACCATGTGACGCCCGGGCGCGCCCAGCTTGTAGGTCACATCGTGATCGAGGATATGCGCCTGCACCGTGGAGACGTCGGCTTGCAGCGAGACCTTCACGAGCCGCGCGTCGGCATCCGCCCGTTCGCCGAACGAAACGATGCGATCGATGCCGGCCTTTTGCGCGGCAGCCTTCAGCCGCGCGAACTGGGCCGTGTCTGCGTTGATGACGGCGGCACCGCCCGGTTCGACGCCCGAAAAAATCTCCCCCTTGGCGTCTGCGATCGCCTCGAGTGTGCCGAAGAATTCCAGATGCACCGGCGCGATAGTGGTGATCATCGCGACATGCGGACGCACGAGATTGACCAGCGGCGTGATCTCGCCAGCATGGTTCATGCCGATCTCGAACACGCCGAATCTCGCCGACTGAGGCATCAGCGCGAGCGAAAGCGGAACGCCCCAGTGGTTGTTGTAGGAGGCAGCCGACGCATGCGTCTCGCCCTGCCGGCCGAGCACCAGGCGCAGCGCCTCCTTGGTGCCGGTCTTGCCGACCGAGCCGGTGACGGCGACGATCCTGGCAGGCGAACGCACGCGCGATGCGCGCGCCAGATCGTTCAGCGCACCGAGCACATCATCGACGAGGAGCAGCGGCGCATTCTTCGGCATCGCGCCCGCCTTGTCGCGCACAACGACCGCGAGCCCGGCACCCGCCTTCAGCGCGGCCTCGACAAATTCGTGACCGTCACGACTCTCGCCCTGGATGGCAAAGAATGCTTCACCCGGATTGATGGTTCGCGTGTCGATCGAGAGCCCCGGCACGTTCTGCGGCAGCGCGCCCGCGCGCTCCGCCTTCATGGCGGACGCCATGGCATCGAGGGTCCAGAGCGGTTCGCTCACGCGACCTTCTCCTTGAGCGCGGCCGCGACCGCCTCGTGGTCGCTGAACGGCAATATCCGCTCGCCGACAATCTGGCCGCTTTCGTGACCTTTTCCCGCAACAAGCAGGACATCGCCGGGCTGGAGTGCGGCGACCGCACGGCGGATCGCCTCGCCACGATCGCCGATTTCGGTGGCGCCGCGCGCGGCGCCAAGGATCGCGGCGCGGATCGCAGCCGGATTTTCGCTGCGCGGATTGTCGTCGGTCACGATCACCACGTCGGCCTTCTCGGCCGCAATCGCGCCCATCAAGGGACGCTTGCCGGCATCGCGGTCGCCGCCCGCGCCGAACACCAAGACGAGCTTGCGCCGGGCATAGGGGCGCAGCGCATCGAGTGCCTTGGCGAGCGCGTCGGGCTTGTGAGCGTAGTCGACGAAGATCGGTGCACCGTTGCGCTGGCCGATCAGTTCAAGACGGCCTTTCGCGCCTTCCAGCCCCTCCAGCGCCTCGAACACAGCCTTGGGCTTGCTGCCCGTCGCAATCGCCATGCCGGCCGCGACCAGTGCGTTCTCGATCTGGAACGCGCCGACCAGCGGCAAGCGCACGCGGTACGTTTTGCCAGCATGCGCGAGGCGCAGCGTCTGCGAAAAGCCGTCGACCGCACTTTCGGCGAGCCGGATGCCCTCGCCGTTGGCGCCGACGGTCAGCACGCGAAGTCCGCGCGCTTTCGCGACCGCGATGACGGCCGGCGCATGCGGCCCATCAGCGACCACGGCCGCACCCTCCGGCATCACGATACGCTCGAACAGGATCAGCTTCGCGGCGAGGTAGGCTTCTTCGGTCGCGTGATAGTCCATGTGGTCGCGCGACAGGTTCGTGAATCCACCGACGGTGACACGCACGCCGTCGAGGCGATGTTGGTCGAGCCCATGCGACGAGGCTTCCATCGCGAGATGCGTGACGCCGTCCTCGGTGAGGCGGTCGAGTGTGCGCGCCAGCTCGATCGGGTCGGGCGTGGTCAGCGAGCCGTAGGTTTCTTGCCTGGGTGTGACGAGACCGATGGTGCCGATGCTCGCCGCTTCGTGCCCGAGCGCGGACCAGATCTGGCGTGTGAACGCCGCGACCGATGTCTTGCCGCTCGTGCCGGTCACGGCCGCAATCACGCCCGGTTGCCGCGGATAGAGGCGCGCCGCTGCCAGCGCGAGCGCGCGGCGCACATTGCCGGCGCGCACCATTGCGATCCCGTCGGGCAAGCTTGCGGGGGCGCGCTCCGCCATCACCGCGGCGGCGCCTGCCGCTAGTGCCTGCGGCACGAAGGCGAGCCCGTCGGCCTTGTTGCCGGGAACCGCGACGAACAGGTCGCCGGGCCTGACCTTGCGGCTGTCGGAGGCAATTCCGGCGACTTCGAGCGCGCCGTGGCGCACGTCGAATTCGCCTTCCTGTCCAATGAGTTCGCTTAATTTCACGCGATCCGCCCGGCGGTCCGATTCGGGCGGATATTAGCTAGCGCGCCGCCTGTTTCATATTCGCCAGCAGGTACTGGTCGGCCGGCGGCAGGTCGAGCCGCGGCTGGAGCCCGAGCAGCGGGGCGGCCCGCTCGATGATCTTCGCCGTGGTCGGCGCGGCGTTCCAGCCCGAGGTGGCAAAGCCATAGGTGCCCGGCACGGCCTGCGGCTCGTCGAGCAAAACGGTGATGAGATAGCGCGGCTTGTCGGCGGGCAGCACCGCCATGAAAGTGGTGAGCAGCTTGGTCTTCGAGTACCGCCCGCCGACCACCTTCTCGGCCGTGCCGGTCTTGGCGCCCACATAGTAGCCAGGGATGTCCGCCTTCTTGGCCGAGCCCTTTTCGACATTGAGGCGCATCAGGTAGCGCATCATCGCGCTGGTCTCCGGCTTGACCACGCGGACGGCAAGCTTTTGTGCTTCCTCCTCGCTGCGCTTGAGGAAGGTCGGCGGGATCATCATGCCGCCGTTCATCAGCGCACCGACCGCCATGGTGGCCTGCAGCGGCGCGACCGAGAGTCCGTGGCCGAATGCGATGGTGATCGTGTTGAGCTCGCCCCAGCGCTTCGGCACGAGCGGCATCGCACTCTCGGGCAGCTCGGTATAGAGCCGGTCGAGCTGGCCCATCTTCTTCAGGAACCACTTGTGGTGCTCGACGCCCATGCCGAGCGCGATCTTCGCCGTGCCGATGTTCGACGAATGAATGAAGACTTCCGGCAATGTCAGCATCCGGTGCGTCGCGTGGTAGTCGTGAATCGTGAACTTGCCGTAGCGCAGCGACTGGCGCGCATCGAGCATCGAGTTGAGCGTGAACTTGCCGGAGTCGAGACCCATCGCGAGTGTCAGCGCCTTGAAGGTCGAGCCCATCTCGAACACGCCGGTGGTGAGCCGGTTGATGCGGGTGGGGTCATTCGCCTCCTTCGGGTTGTTCGGATCGAAATCCGGCACCGAGACCATCGAGAGGACTTCGCCGGTGCGCACGTCGGTCACGAGGCCGGCGGCCGCCTTTGCCTTGAATTTGTCGCGCGCCGCAAGCAGCTCGTCGCGCACCGCATGTTGCACGCGCAGATCGAGCGCGAGCCGCACCGGCTCCTGCAGCCGGTCGGTCGCAAGGCCTGCCGCATGCAGGGCCGCAAGGCCCGAACCGTCGAGCCACTTCTCGATACCGGCAATGCCCTGGTTGTCGACGTTGACGAGCCCGATGAGGTGCGCAACCTCCGCGCCGTCCGGATAGACGCGCTTGTTCTCGGTGAGGAAGCCGATGCCGGGAATGCCGAGCTTGTAGACATCCTGCTGCTGCTTCGGCGTGATCTCGCGCCGCAGCCAGGCAAAGCCGCGCTTGCGGTTGGAGAGCCGCTCACGCACCTCCTTGGCATCGAGGTCCGGCATTACTGCGGTGAGGAGCTCCACCGCCTCGTCGACATCGATGAGCCGCTTCGGCTCGCCGAACAATGAGGGCGCCTTCACGTCGGTTGCGAGGGTTTCGCCGTGCCGATCTTCGATGTCGGGACGCGCGGTCGCGACGGCATCGCCGCCAATGCGGCGCGCCGTGTGACTGTCAGGCGTCACCGCGTAGACGATCAGGCGGCCTGCGATCACCGCGTAGACCGCCGTGAAAGCAATCATGGTCAGGCCGATGCGCCCCCGCGCCTTGGCATGTCGATCGGCCTTTCCATAGAGCAGCGCGCGCAGCACGCGGCGGCGCAGCGGCTCGCTTGGCGCGGCCGGCGCCGGCATCGCTTGTTCGGGTGCGGCGGCGACGTCGCTCATTGCGGCCTCTCTCCCGCCTGCGGCACGCTGCCGGTGAGCGTATCGGGATCGACCAGCGTCTCGATGACGGCGCCGATCGGATCGGCCGTGCCGGGCGGCACCAGTTCGACCGGCTTCGCCGGCAGCTTGTCGAGCGAGTCGTACTGGCGAACGTCGAGCGGCTTCAGCGCCAGATGGCGTTGGGCCAGTTCCTGCAAACGGTCGGGGCGATCGAGTTTGCTCCATTCGGCGCGCAGCGACGCGATCAGGTCCTGCTCGCGGCGCAGTTCGGTGCGCAGCTTTGCGACGCGCTCGGCTTCGAGCGTCGACTCGTACTTGATCTTGTAGACATCGGCGGCTGCCAGCACGAGCCCGGCCAGCACGACGAGGTGCAGCAGGCGCCAGATCATCGCTGCCTCATCATGTCGGCAAGCCGCGGCAAGCGGGGCAGCACGTGTGCCGGATCGCCGGCATGCGGTGCCGCGGCGGTGCGTTCGGCCGCGCGAAGCTTGGCGGAGCGCGAACGCGGATTGCGGCTCACCTCGTCGTCGTCTGCGACGATGGGCTTGCGCGTCAGGATGGAGAAGCTCGGCGCCGCGTGGGCGGCTTCCGGCTGATGCCGCGAGCCCGCGCGCACAAGGCCGCGTTCGGCGAAGAACGTTTTCACGATGCGGTCTTCCAGCGAATGGAACGAGATGACGACCAGCCGCGCGCCGGGCTTGAGCACCCGCTCTGCCGCCGCGAGCGCCTGTACGAGTTCGCCGAGCTCATCGTTCACGAACATGCGCAGCGCCTGAAAGGTGCGCGTCGCCGGATGGAGTTCGCCCGGGTGGGAGCGCACGACGCCCGCGACGACGTCCGCGAGCTGCCGCGTGGTTGCGATCGGCGCATCAGCCCGCGCCTTGATGATTGCGCGCGCAACACCGTGCGCGAAGCGCTCCTCACCCAGCGTGGCAATGATGGCTGCGAGATCGCGCTCTGCGGCGGAATTCACCAGATCGGCCGCGCTCACGCCCTCGCCACCCATGCGCATGTCGAGCGGCCCTTCGTTGCGAAACGAGAATCCGCGCTCCGGCTCGTCGAGCTGCATCGACGAGACGCCAACATCGAGCAGGATTCCGTCGACGCTGTCGTATCCGGCGCTACGCGCGGCACGGTCGAGATTGGAGAAGCGGTCTTCGATAAGGGTGAGCCGGCCCGCGGCCTCTTCGACGAGCGGAAGGGCAGCCGTGATCGCCTTGCGATCCCGATCGATCGCGACCACGCGCGTGCCGTCAACGGCAAGAATTGTGCGTGTGTGCCCGCCGGCGCCGAAGGTGCCGTCGATGTAGACGCCGCCCTCGCGCGGCGCCAGGAGATCGAAAGCCTGGCGGGCGAGCACGGGAATATGACGAGCTGGTCCGCCAGCGACGTGTCCGTCGCGGCCCGCCATCATTCCCGTGCTTTGTGCGCTTCGTGCGCCGCCACCCGGGAGCCCAGCTGCTTCTTTGCCGCGCGCACGGCCCCGGTGGCCTCCGCGAGCTGCGCGCGGAAGCGTCCAGGCTCCCAGATCTGAAACTTGTGACCGAGTCCCACGAAGGCGATCGCCTCCGTGATGCCCGCATGAGTCTTGAGCGCGTCGGACAGGATCACCCTGCCCTCGCCGTCGATCTTCAAAGTCTCGCTCGTTCCGTAGAGCGAAAGCGTGAAGGCGTCGCGCTGGTCCGAATAGGGGGGAAAGGTCTCGATCAGCGCCTCGATCTCGGCGAGCAGCGCGTTGCCACCGGCATCGACCGCCGGCCGATCCAGCGCCGGGTAGCAGTAGAGGCCATCGAAGCCATCGCGGGCGAGCACGGAGCGATAGGAAGCCGGGATCGACACGCGCCCCTTCGCGTCGAGGCGCAGCGTGTAGTTGGAAACGAAACGATCCATGCCCCGCAGGATTTCCCATTCCAGCCCAAGGGGTTGGGCCGGTCACCAGCCGGGGAGCCTGCCGACGAGCATCGGCCGCGGAATCGCGTCTGCCTCCAGCCTCTGCCCCGACTGGGAATTGTTGGGATACCATGGGACCTTATGGTCGTCAATCGAACGAGCGCTACGCGCGCAGCGGGTGCGGCCGCGCACGGTCGGCACGGTTATTAACCGCCCATAAACTTAAGGAATGGTTGCCGCGGGGGCGGCCGCCTGCGGGAGCACGCGACGAAGTTGGCGAAAGCCTGCTTCGAAGAGACCGCGTCTCGGAACGCCGAAACCTTACCTTCCTGCAATCATGATGGCGCCTTTGCGGCCGGAACCCGGAACTGCCGTGGAGCCTGCGCGTTGGCGATGCAGGACGTCGGCGGCTGCCGACGACCGAAATCGATTCCGACACATCGCCCCAGGAGGCAGACATGTTGAAACACGTCATGGCCGTCGCGGCCGTGAGTACATTGGCGTTGACCAGCGCGCTTGCGCAGACGTCGACTCCGAATGCCACTCCCCCATCAACAACGCCGCCGGCGGCAACCAGCACGCCTTCACCCGCGCCGAGTGCCTCGTCGAGCACGGCGCCGTCCACGAAAGCGGCCGACGCGAGCAAGTTCGTCACCAAGCAGTCAGCCGATCAGTTCCTTGCGTCGAAGTTCAAAGGCACTGACGTGATCGGCACCGACGACAAGAAGATCGGCGACGTCAGCGACATTCTGTTCGACAAGGACAAGAAGATCCTCGCCTATATCGTCGGCGTCGGCGGCTTCCTCGGCATCGGCGCGAAGGACGTGGCGCTCGATCCGGCCTCGTTCCAGATGGTCCCCGGCAAGGATGCAACCGACTACAAACTGCGTCTGTCGATGACCAAGGATGAGCTGAAGAGCGCGCCGACTTTCGAGCCCTATCAGCCGCCGCGTCCGACGGCGACCAGCTCGAACTCGCCGACCCGTCCGATGGGCGGACCGCCCCCGACGTCGCCCGCCCCGAAGAAGTAAGCGGCTGACGCCGTAATCTGCGCTAATCAAGACGGCCCTGGTCCATTGACCTGGATCAGGGCCGTCCTTTTGCGTGTGCACTAGTGGAGCGGATTTGACATTCGCTACCCACCTCGCCGCAAGTCCGTGAAGCGAATGTCAAATCCAAAGCTCCACTAGCACTTATACTTGCTATTGGTCCTTTGATTCCAACATTCGCAAGGATACCTTGCCGAACCGGGATGCGAATGTTGGAATCGGACCATTAGCGTTTCTGCTACGCATCCTCGGCCAATGCGGCGCAGGCGTTTGCAGTGCTGATCGCTTTTCTCACCGACATTCACGGCAACCGGGAGGCGCTTGAAGCGTGCCTCGCGCACGCCGAAGGCTTTTCCATCGATCGCTACGTGTTTCTGGGCGACCTCGTCGGCTATGGCGCCGACCCCGGCTTCGTTGTCGACACGGTGCAAAGCTTCGCGTCGCGCGGCGCCATCGTGCTGCTCGGCAATCATGACTCGGCTGCAATCGGCAATCCCGCGAACATGAACAACGATGCGGCGCTCGCAATCGAATGGACGCGGGGGCAGCTCAGCACCGGGCAGCGCGAGTTTCTCGCAACGTTGCCGTTGACCGCCGAGGACACCGACCGGTTCTATGTGCACGCGAGCGCCGCTGCGCCGTCTTCATGGGACTACGTGCTCGACGAGCGCGGCGCGTCGCGCTGCCTGATGGCGACGGAGGCGGCCGTTACCTTTTGCGGACACACGCATCTGCCGGCGCTTTTCTTCATGACCGCCGCGGCCAAGATCGGGAGCTTCGATCCCGATGCGGGTGTCGCCATGCCCCTCAACCCGCAGCGGCGCTGGGTTGCGGTGATCGGGGCGGTCGGGCAGCCGCGCGACCGCAATCCGGCCGCATGTTATGCGCTCTATGATGACGGCCCGCGTACGCTGACGTATGTCCGCGTGCCCTATGACGTGGATAGCGCCGCGCAAAAAATCCGCGACGCGGGCCTGCCGCCGTTCCTGGCCGCGCGTCTCGCCTGGGGGCGCTAGTGGAGCGGCCTACCTAGCCGCAAGCTCGCGAAGCGAATGTCAAATCCAAAGCTCCACCAGCACGTAATACTTGCTAGTGGTCCTTTTGATTCTAACATTCGCAAAAGAGCCCGCCGCACGGGGATGCGAATGTCAGAATCGGACCACTAGATGGACCTGCGCCGTCTCGAGCCGGGCATGACCATCGACGGCTTTCGCCTCGAGGCGCCGCTCAAGCCGGGCGGCATGGCGAACCTGTGGCGCGTGACGCATCCCGATCACGCGATGCCGCTGGTGATGAAGCTGCCGTTCGTTGAGCCGGGCGAAAATCCGATCTCGATCATCAGCTTCGAAGTCGAAGGCATGATCCTGCCGCGGCTCACCGGCGAGCACGCGCCGCGTTTCGTGAAGGCGGGCGATTTCTCCAATCCCTACATCGTCATGGAGTTCATTGCAGGCACGTCGCTTAAAGCGCTGCTCGACAATACGCCGCTTCCTGCCGAAGAGGTTGCAGCAATCGGCGCGAAGATCGCGATCGCGCTGCACGATCTGCATTCGCAGCACGTCATTCATCTCGATCTCAAGCCCAGCAACGTGATCATGCGCGAGAACGGCGAGGCCGCGCTGATCGACTATGGGCTGTCGCGGCACGACCAGCTTCCCGACCTGGTCTCGGAGGAGGTGCAGGGGCCGATCGGCACCGGCCCATACATTTCTCCCGAACAGGTTCGGGGCGACCGCAGCGATCCGCGCAGCGACCTGTTCGCGCTGGGGGTGATCCTCTACTTCCTTGGCACCGGTGAGCGCCCATTCGGCGACCCGCAAAGCGCACGCGAATGGCGCCGCCGGCTGTGGCGCGATCCGCTTCCGCCGCGCGCCTGGAACAAGGACGTGCCGCCATGGCTGCAGGAGATCATCCTGCGCTGCCTCGAGGCCGATCCGGATGTACGGCCGCCAACCGCCGCGGAGGTGGCCTTCGCGTTGCGCAATCCGGAGTGCGTGGTGCTCACGAACCGGGCGGCGCGCATGCAGCGCGACAGCCTGCCCAAGGTCGCGGCGCGCTGGCTGCGCGCCCGCCAGGCGGTGCTGCCGCCGGAACGGCGCAGCGTCGCGGCGCATCTCGCGCGCGCGCCGATCGTGATGGCGGCGGTCGATCTTGCGCCCGGCCACGAACGCCTGAGCGACGCTGTTGCAAAAGCCGTCGGCCGCCTGATTGCGACCGAGCCCGCAGCGCGCCTTGCCTGCGTGAACGTGCGCAAGACCGCACTCCTGGCCATCGATCCGATGACGGACGCAGAGGGCCGCAATCCGCATCTGCAGCGCCTCGTCGAACTCAAGCACTGGGCGCGCGCATTTCCCGTTCCGGCCGAACGGCTCACTTTCCATGTGCTGGAGGCGGCCGACCCGGCGCGCGCGCTCATCGACTTTGCGAGGCTCAACCGCGCGGATCACATCGTCATCGGAGCGCGCGCGAGCTCGGCGATGCGCCGCTATCTCGGCAGCGTGTCGGCGCAGGTGGTGGCGGAAGCGTCCTGCACCGTGACGGTGGTGCGCGCGGCAGCGCCGTAGTTCCGTTTCGCCTACAGGACATACTTGCTATGCGGCGACTCAATGTCGCTGCGATTCCCGCATCACAAGACCGCCACGCACGATACGAATGCTATTCTTGGACAAGGAGCGCAATTCGGAATGACGGACTATTTCGGCGGCAAGGCGAAGCTGATCAATCTCAGCAAAACGGCCGACGCACGGGGAACGCTCGTTCCGTTCTACTTCGAACAGATGCCCTTCACCCCGAAACGCGCATTCGTGGTCAACAATGTTCCTGCCGGGACAATCCGGGGCGGACACGCGCTTCGTGTCGGAGCACAGATGCTGGTGTGCACCCACGGCCGGATCGATGTCCTGATGCGATACGGCACCGCCGAAGCCTCGGTCGTCATGACAACCGACGCCGCCGGGCTGCTGCTTCACTCCGGAGTGTGGTCGCAGCAGACCTACGTGACCGAGGGTTCGTCGCTGCTGGTATTTGCCAGCACTCCGTTCGATCCCGCCGACTATATCCAATGAAGACACCGACCGTGGCCGTGTTGGGGGCCGGCATCATGGGGAGCTCGCTCGCCCTGATGCTCGCCCGTAGCGGCAGCCACGTCACGCTGTTCGACCAGCATGCGCAACCCTTTCGGGGCGCGAGCAGATGGAACGAGGGGAAGATCCATCTCGGGTTTTTGTACAATGCGGACGGATCGATGCAATCGGCGCAACGCATGCTGCCCGGCGGCCTCTCCTTCAAGCCCCTGGTTGAAGATCTGATCGGAACGTCGCTGGATGCCGTCACGACGCAACGCGACGACATCTACCTCTGCCATCGCGATTCGGTGGTCGCGCCCGACGCGATGAGCCACTACTTCGAACGATTGGCCGCCATCCTGCGAGAGGCTCCGGACGCCTGCCGCTATCTGGTGGATGTGTCGGATTGCCGGATTGAAAAGCTCTCCAGCGCTGGACTTGATTCGCTCTCCGGTTCGACTGAAGTCGTCGCCGGATTTCGCGTGCCGGAACGTTCCGTCGAGACGACCTGGGTTGCAGACCGTTTTGTGGCGGCGCTGCGCGCCGAGCCGCGCGTCGAGCAGGCCCTGAAGACGCGTGTCATCGGTGCCCGGCCTGCGGATCGTTCCGATCTGGATGGTGGGTGGCTGGTCGACACTGCGCAAGGAACGCGCGGACCTTTCGATTTCGTCGTCAACTGCCTCTGGGAGGGACGCCTTGCGATCGACCGCTCGGCGGGCCTTGCTCCAGCCGGAGACTGGACGCATCGCTATCGTCTCTCATTGTTCGTGCACACCCGCAGCGTCGTGGATGTTCCGAATGTCGTGATCGCCACCGGTCCGTTCGGCGACATCAAGAATTACGATGGCCGCAACCTCTATCTCTCTTGGTACCCCGCAGGCCTCATGTGCGAGGGTAGCGAAATCACGCCACCCGCGCCCCGGGCATTGGACGATGCCGCGCGCGAGGATGTGATCCGCACGATTTTCGATGAGCTGGGGAAAATCCTTCCGGGCATCGCCGCGATCAGGAGGGAAGCCGATAAGACAATTTTGTCCGGAGGATGGGTGTTCGCAGTCGGACGAGGCTCACTCGCCGATCCCGGCACGACGCTACATCACCGCAGCGACTTCGGCATTCGCCGGCTGGGATCCTATATCTCGGTCGACACCGGAAAATACTCGACCGCCCCCTGGCTCGCTCGCGAAATTGCCGGGCGCATCAGCGCAGGCGCGTAACCTGCCTAGATCAGTTCGATGTGGGAAGCGGCGAAGGCGAGACTGCGCGTGTCGTCGCTACCCGGCTCGACGTCCTTCGGGCGCACGGTGCGCGACACCTCGATCGTCAGGACAACGAGATCCGACGCCGGCGACAGGGGTATCTCCACGCGCTCCATTCCGTCGCCGAAGCCGCGTTGCAAGGCCGCCTGCCCGTCGATCTGGAATTTGACCGTCTGCGCCGTAACAGGACGGCCAAGAATGGCCAACGCGCGAACCGGAGACTCCTTGTCGAGCCTGAACGAGACCTGTCCGCGCCGGCTTTCCATCCAGCGGTGCGTGCCCTCCGGGCGAGACCAGCCGAAACCAAGAAAGCCGTCCGCGGCGTTATCTCCCAAGCGGACGATGTCTCCCTTTCCAAGCGAGGGCACCCCGAGGACCTGCTTGCGATGCCATGCGATCAGGCCGCCATCGCGGCGATACCGGTAGTAGTGATCGAATGAGTTTGGATGAATTCCGATCGCACCCGACGCCTTCATGACGAGCAGGTCCCGGAGATTGCGCAACGCGCTGGCGAGATCGAGCCTCGCGGATGCGCCGGGAGCAATTGCAGTCGACACCGCAACCCGCTCCATGAGCTTTGCCCGGCCATGCGGGTCGGAATACACGAGGTCGAAGTACCGCTCGTGCTCCGAAACCTCGCGCAATGCGTACGAATTCCGCCGGGAACCCGACTGAATCATGAACACCGAAACGTGCGGGTGAAACTGGATCTTGCACCCGCGCTTCCAGGCGCGAAACAGCAATTCCTGGGATGGAGAAACGAGAATCTCGTCGTGTGGTTTCCATGGGCCCATGCGCGCAGCTATCCCGGCACGCAGCGCCCAGCTCGACGAAACCATGAAAACGCTCGCGTCGAAGTAACCGTTGGGCGTGACTCCCATAAGGGCAACGGGCTGATCATCGAGGTTGTCGGAATTCCTGTTCGACACCAGCGGCACCGCTGCAGGCGACCAGACGATGTCTGCGCCGCTTCTTTCCAGACAGGCGATGCTCGATGCGATGTGGTCGGGAAAAAAGAAATCGTCCTGATTGAGGTAGAACAGATATCGTCCCCGCGCCATCGACAGCGCGTGATTGTGCGGGGCCGATTGCCCGCCGGAGTTCTGCGGCAAATTGACGAAGCGAATCCGTGGATCGTTGAAACGCGCGACGACCGCTTCGGTGTCGTCGGTACAATGATCACCGACGACGATATGCTCCCAGTCTTCGCAGGTTTGCCGCCGCACGCTCTCGATCGCGTAATAGAGAACGTTCGACCGATTGTAGGCAGCCGTGATGACGGATGCCTTGGGTGAATCGCTCGACATGGTCATTGCGTGCCAGATGACAGTCTTTTACCGGCGACAGAAGCGATCGGGCGGCCCGCGCTTCCCCTGCACTCTAACTCATCACGCCGGAAGCTTCGCGGACAACTCTTCATACTGACGAAGCATCTGACGGAAATCACCGGAATTCCTGTCGCGTTCGGACCGACGAGGTCTTGTGTCCCCCCACGTGAGTCCCAGTTCGGGGTCGTCCCACTGGCAACCGAGCCCGTCGAATTCACGCCTCCAGTAGTGGCTCAGCCCGAAGGCGAGCACGGATTCCTCCTCGAAGAGGAGGACGTGTGCAACGCCGCGCGGAATGACGACTGCGATCTCGTCTTCCGCAGTCCAATCGAACTGCGCGGATCGGCGAAAGGATTTCGAATCCCGACGGATATCCGTCAGACCGATCACAACGCGTCCTTTGGGAAGGGTGTAGTATTCCTCGTAATCGGCATGCACGTGGGCGCCTCTGACGACACCCGCATGCGTTACGCATACATTCCATTGCACCGTCGGAAACGCGCTGGTCCAGGATTGCCGGTAGATTTCATACAGGCATCCGCGCGGATCGCGGTTCGCGGCAACCGGAACGAGTTCGCAACCAGCGATACCGGTACTGTCTGGCACCATCGAGGCGAGCCCCTGCGACAACGCATCGGGTTCTACCGCATTGGTCCGGGCTGCAGAAGCGCATGTTTGCTGGCCCGGGTCAGCGCCGAGGCAATACCAAAACAAGAGGGGCGACCCTTTCGGATCGCCCCACATTGCCTAGCCGAGAACCGGCTGTTTGGCTGAACTCGTGCGTTAGGAGCAAACCCCCGAGGCCGAGATCCAGCTTGCCGTGATCGGCGAATGACAATGAGACACTGGATCACCTCCTTTCAGTTGGTTGACGACGATGCCGAAGCTATGTGCGTCGCGCTGATTTGGCAAGTTACGTGGCGGTAACCTCATGCGGACGAGGTGCGAACAAGTTCCAGTACGGCGTCTGCGACGGCCTGTGTCGCATCCTGCGGCAGCGCATGTCCGGCGCGCGGCACCAACCGGCGCCGGTATGGCCCGGTGAAATGCCTGGCGTGGCCTTCGGACGACGGCGGCAGCGCGATCCCGTCTGCTTCCCCATGCAGGACGATGGTCGGCACCGTGATCGGCGGTTTTGCGGCAAGCCGTTTCTCGATGCCCGCGAGCGACGTGTCGCCCGTGACGTACCCGTAGCGCACCCGGTAAGAGTGGATCACCACATCGACGAAATCCGGATTGTCGAACGACGGCGCGCTCTTCTCGAACAGCGCAGCGTCGAACGGTTCGCCGACAAGCCAGAGCTGCCACAACAGTTTCGCGATATCGCGGCGGTTCTCCGCCAAGCCGGCAACGCCGCGCGGCGTGCAGAAGTAATACTGGTACCAGGCGCGATGCTCCTGCGCGGCGTCGGTGGGCTTCACCGAGCCCGCGACATCGTGCACGTTGTAGCCGCCGCCCGTCACGAGGCCCTGTACGCGCTCCGGCCACAGCGCTGCCACGATGCAGCACGCGCGCCCGCCCCAATCGTAGCCGCAGAGAACCGCGCGGTCGATCTTCAGGACGTCCATCAATTCCTTGAGGTCATTGCCGAGCGCCGCCTGTTCGCCGGAGCGCATCGTATCCTTTGAGAGAAAACGTGTCGGACCGTATCCGCGGATATAGGGAACGATGGTTCGGCAGCCTTGCGCGGTGAGCAGCGGGACTACGCCGTCATAGCCTCGCGGATCGTAGGGAAACCCGTGCATCAGGAAAACGGGCGGCCCGCCCGCGGGGCCACTCTCCTCGTAGGCGATATCGAGCACCGAGGTCTTGATATGCTTCAGTTCGGCCGGCATCGCACAAACTCTCCCCGTCATCGTCCGGCTTGACCGGGCGAGCCAGTAAACACCGCGTTTCCGAGACCCGACAAGCTTGCGTTTACTGGGTGTCCCGCCTTCGCGGGGCATGACGAACGAGAGGACTTTGCTATTGTCGCCCAATCCGGGAGATACGAATGCCTCAAGCGCGCATGAAACACTTCGGCTGGGGTCGTGAAGGCGAAGGCCTGAGCGCCGAGGAAGAGGCCTTCGTGCTGGCGCGCGCCGAGGCGCGGTTCGGCACGAAGCTTCAGGCGAGCGCGACTGCGCCCGTGCTCGACGAAATCAAGCTGCACGAGCCGCGCGTGAAAGCGCCTGCCTCGCTGCCTTTCTGCACCAGCGATCATTACGATCGCGCCGCGCACACCTACGGCAAGGGCTACCAGGATCTGGCGCGCGCGCTGACCCGCGACTACGCAGACGCCCCAGATGTCGTCGCCTATCCGAGGAACGAATCCGAAGTCGCCGCCGTGCTCGACTGGGCCGGTGGCGCCGACGCCACAGTCACTCCTTATGGCGGTGGGTCGAGCGTGTGTGGCGGCGTTTCGCCATTCCGCAAAAACCACAAGGGCGCAGTCACCATCGATCTGCGCGAGATGGGCAAGGTGAGGGAGGTCGACAAGACGTCGCGCGCGGCGCTGATCGAAGGCGGCACCTATGGTCCCGCGCTCGAAGCGCAGCTCAAGCCGCATGGCGTCACGCTGCGCCATTTTCCGCAGAGCTTCGAGTATTCAACGCTCGGCGGCTGGATCGCGACGCGCGGCGGCGGTCATTTCGCAACGCTCTACACGCACATCGACGAGTTCGTCGAATCGCTGCGCACGGTAACGCCGCGCGGCACGCTGGAAAGCCGACGCCTGCCCGGCTCCGGCGCGGGCCCGAGCCCCGACCGCATGATGATCGGCTCGGAGGGAATTTTGGGCGTCATCACGCAAGCGTGGATGCGCCTGCAGGACCGTCCGAAATTTCGCGATGGCGGCGCGGTGCAGTTCAAGGACTTCTTCACCGCGGCGCGCGCTGTGCGGGCGATCTCGCAGGCCGGGCTCTATCCGTCGAACTGCCGCATCCTCGATCCCGCCGAGGCCTACAACACCGGCGCCGCGGATGGTTCGGTCGCCATCATGGTGCTGGCGTTCGAATCGGCCGACCACGATGTCGGACCGTGGATGAAGCGCGCACGCGAATGCTGCGCGGATCATGGCGGTGTGCCGGAGGCGAGCGGCGCGGAGGCGCATCTTGCGGGTGCGGCGGGCGTGTGGCGCAACGCCTTCATCCGCATGCCCTACGCGATGGAGAAGCTGATCCTGCACGGCGTGATCAACGACACGTTCGAGACCTCGATCACCTGGGACCGCTTCGAGAAATTCCATGACGCGATCAAGACTGCGACCGAGAACGCGATTCATGAGGCGACCGGCCGCAAGGGCCAGGTCACCTGCCGCTTCACGCATATCTATCCGGATGGACCCGCGCCCTACTTCACGTTCCACGCGCTGGGCGAGCCGGACAAGCTCGGCACGCAATGGCTCGCAATCAAGAGCGCCGCGCTTGATGCGGTGATCGCGAATGGCGGCACGGTCACGCATCATCACGCGGTCGGGCGCGATCATCGCCCTTGGTACGACAGGCAGCGTCCTCCCCTCTTCGCCGATGCGCTGCGCGCCGCCAAGAAGGCGCTCGACCCGCAGGGTTTGCTCAATCCGGGTGTTCTCATCGACCCATGAGCACGAAGCCAGACTCGCGCATCGCAACAAAATTCGTAGCCTCGCCGAACCATGACGCGCGCGAGTCGCGCATCGACATGCTGCTGCTGCACTACACCGGCATGGAGACGGCCGACGAAGCGCTCAACCGGCTCAAGGATCGCGAGGCAAAGGTCTCGTGTCACTACTTCGTCGACGAGGACGGCCGCGTGACCCAGATGGTTGCCGAGTCGCAACGCGCCTGGCACGGGGGAGCCGGATCGTGGAGGGGCGCGGTCGACATCAATTCGCGCTCAATCGGCATCGAGATCGTCAATCCCGGCCACGAGTTCGGCTATCGCGATTTTCCGGACGCGCAGATCGAAGCGGTGATTGCACTCTGCCGCGACATCATCAAGCGCCGTCACATTCCGCGCGAGCGCGTGCTCGCGCATTCCGATGTCGCACCCGCGCGCAAGAAGGATCCCGGCGAGAAGTTCCCGTGGGCGAAGCTCGCCGCGGCCGGCATCGGTTTCTGGGTCGAGCCGGCGCCGATCAGCGAAGGCCGCACGCTTTCGGCGAATGACCGCGGTGCTCCGGTCGAGGATCTGCAAAAGCAGCTGATCAAGTTCGGCTACGGTCTCGAGGTCACGCGCCTCTATGACGACGCGACGCGGCTGGTGGTGACCGCATTCCAGCGGCATTTCCGGCCCGAGCGGGTCGATGGGCTGGCTGACCCGTCAACGGTGGAGACATTGCGCCATCTGTTAAGGGCGTTGCGCGCACATCATTGAGTTCGCTGCGAAAACCGCCTACATCAACCGCGTCAGTCGGCCGGACGGCCGCTCGTGCGAATGCCGAAAGGCCGTGCGGGAGGAAAGTCCGGGCTCCATGGACATGCGGTGCCGGATAACGTCCGGCGGGAGAAAGCATCGGCGAAAGCCGATGCCGAAGCCCAGGGAAAGTGCCACAGAAAGCAAACCGCCCGAGTCCGCGAGGATAAGGGTAAGGGTGAAACGGTGCGGTAAGAGCGCACCGCGCTTCCGGCGACGGGAGCGGCACGGCAAACCCCACCGGGAGCAAGACCGAATAGGGACGGCGCACGGCGCAAGCTGTGGGACTTGTGTCTGAGTCCTGTCGTCCGGGTAGGTTGCTGGAGGCGTCCCGCAAGCGGCGTCCCAGAGGAATGGCCGTCACGCGCGGCAAGCAAAAGCGCGTTCACGCGCGTCTTCTGCAACACCGCGCCCTACAGAACCCGGCTTACAGGCCGGCTGATATGTTGAGGGGGCTCGGCGGGAAAACCGCCGGGCCCCCGCCATTTTGTGGAACCCTGATTTCACTGGCGCTACGTTAACCACCTCGCCTATAGGTATCCCGGGGTGGCATTCTTCTGTGGGGCTCATCGAACATGACTGAAGGCGTGCAATCGGCCGGCGCACCGGCCGAAGCAAAACCGACATTTTGGCAGAAGGCCAGCAACTGGGCCTACATCATCGTTGGCTTTCTCGGGCTTGGCCTGGGCGCTCTGAAAATCGCCGACCAGTTCACGTTGCCAGGCTGCGACGCGGACCGCGCCACGACCACGGTGCGCGAGATCTTCAAGAGCAAGAACGTCGAACTGGTCGCCTTGAATGACATCAAGGCGGTGACCGGCACGCGCCAGGAGAAGACCTGCTCTGCGCACATCGAATCGAAGGACGAGACCGCGAATATCGACTACAAGATCTTCTGGGATGGCTGGACCGTGAAGGTCCTGATCCAGACAGTTCGGGACGAAAAGCCGAAGTGATGCAACGCGGTTATCTCGACCGGCCCGATTGCCGCCTCTACTACGAGGCACATGGCAGCGGGCCATTCCTCTTCTTCGCGCACGGCCTTGGTGGCAATCATCTGAGCTGGTGGCAGCAGGTGCCGCACTTCCAGGCCCGCTACACCTGCGTGACCTTCGCACACCGCGGGTTTGCGCCATCGAGCGCGCCGCCCGGCGGTCCCGATCCTGCCGACTATCCGGGCGATCTCGCCGCGCTCGCGGATCATCTGGGCGCACGCGATGTGCGCCTCGTCGCGCAATCGATGGGTGGCTGGACCGCGCTGGAGTACGCGCTGGCACATCCCGACCGCGTTCGCGCGCTCGTGCTGGCCTGCACGGCCGGGACGATTGCGCGCGAGCCATCCCTGTTCGCCAGTCCCGATCAACTGCCCACCTGGGAGCGCAACACGGCGGCAGCGGCCAAGGAATTGCAGGCTGCGAACGTCCACGTGGCCGCCGGCAAGCGCCTCGCCGGCGAGCAGCCGGCCGCACAGTTTCTGTATCAGGAGATCGATGCCCTGAGCGGCGTCGACAAGGTGAAGCTGCGCCAGAAACTCCACGACAGCATGACGCGGCCTGCGGACGACCTGCGCACGCTGAAGGTGCCGACGCTGTGGATCACCGGCGAGGAGGACATCGTCTACCCGCCGTTCCTCTCCGACATTCTGGCGAAACTGATGCCGAACGCGCGCGTCGCGCAGGTGAGAGAGGCCGGGCACTCGGTCTATTTCGAGCGTCCGGCGGAGTTCAACCGCATCGTGGACGAGTTTCTCGGCGCGAACCCATAGCAGTCACACGGCAAGCTGCGCGTTCTTCAGGTCCGTCACCAGCATATAGCCGGGCGCGTGCGTGATCGCGAACGGAATGCCCGCGGCCGCGATGGCCGCCTGCGGCGTCACCCCGCAGGCCCAGAACACCGGCAATTCACCGGGTTCGAGCGGCAGCGGCAAGCCGTAATCCGGTTTGTTTAGGTCGGTAATGCCGATCTGCTCCGGGTATCCGAGATGGATCGGCGCACCATGCACCGACGGCAGCCGGCCTGTGATCTGCACCGCGCGGATTGCATCGGCGGGCCTGAGCGGTCGCATTGACACGACCACCGGGCCATGAAAGCGCCCGGCGCGCTGCGTCTGGATGCTGGTGCGATACATCGGGACACCGTCGCCGCGCGCGATATGGCGCAGCGGGACATCCGCCTGCAGCAGCGCCTCCTCGAACGAGAACGAGCAACCGAGCACGAAGCTGACCAAGTCGTCGCGCCAGACGGACTTGATATCGCGCGGCTCGTCGACGAGCTTGCCGTCGCGCCAGACGCGGTAGCGCGGGATGTCCGTGCGGATGTCGAGGTCGGCGCCAAGCGCCGGAATGGCCGGGTCGCCCTTCTCCGACACGCCGATCAGCGGGCATGGTTTCGGATTGGCCTGGCAGAAGCGCAGGAAATCCTCCGCATAGTCATGCGGGAGGATCGCGAGATTGCCCTGCACATAGCCATAGGCCAGCCCCGCGGTCGGTGCGTCGAGCGCGCCAAAGCGGGCGGCGAGCCGCACATCGCGGCCGGTTTCGAGCCGTGCGGCGTGTTCGGACATCGCGAGATTGTTGCGCATCGCGTCACCTCGGATTGACTCTGGCATATCCGATCGTGCTTTTCATCACCCGGGACATAAAGAGAGCATCGATGGCGCAGGGGCAGTGGGATTTCTGGATCGACCGCGGCGGCACCTTCACCGATGTGGTCGGCAGGCAGCCGGACGGGACGCTCACCGCGCACAAGCTGCTGTCGGAGAATCCTGAGGCCTACCGGGATGCCGCCGTGCAGGGCATCCGCGACCTGCTCGGGCTGAAGCAGGGCGAGGCGATTCCGAAAGGCCGCGTCGGCGCCGTGAAGATGGGCACCACGGTCGCGACCAACGCGCTGCTCGAACGCAAGGGCGACCGCACGCTGCTCGTGACCACCAAAGGTTTTCGTGACGCACTGCGTGTCGGCTACCAGAACCGCCCGAAGATTTTCGCGAAACACATCATAAAGCCCGAGATGCTGTTCGAGCGCGTCGTCGAGGTGGACGAGCGCGTGCGCGCCGACGGCACAGTAGAGATCGAGCCGAATCTTGAGGCCGTGCGCCGCGATCTTGAAGAGGCGCTCTCCGATGGTATCAAGGCGGTCGCCATCGTGTTCATGCACGCCTATCGCTATGCGGATCACGAAAAGCAGGTGGCGGCGCTCGCGCGCCAGATGGGCTTCGCGCAGGTTTCGGTCAGCCACGAGGTCTCGCCGCTGATCAAGCTGGTCGGCCGCGGCGACACCACCGTGGTCGATGCGTATCTGTCGCCGATCCTGCGCAGGTACGTGGCGCAGGTGGACTCACAGCTCGACGCGAAGAAATCCGGCGCGCGGCTGATGTTCATGATGTCGTCCGGCGGACTGACCGCCGCGGAGCTGTTCCAGGGGAAGGATGCGATCCTCTCCGGCCCCGCGGGCGGCGTGGTCGGCATGGCGCAGACCGGGCACGAGGCCGGCTTCTCGCGCCTCATCGGCTTCGACATGGGCGGCACATCGACCGACGTGTCGCACTACGACGGCGAATACGAGCGCGCGTTCGAGACCGAGGTCGCGGGCGTGCGGATGCGGGCGCCCATGATGCTGATCCACACGGTGGCGGCCGGCGGCGGCTCGATCCTGCATTTCGACGGCGCACGCTTCCGCGTCGGGCCTGATTCGGCCGGCGCCAACCCCGGGCCGAAGTGCTACCGCCGCGGCGGGCCGCTCGCCGTGACAGACGCGAACGTGATGGCCGGCAAGCTGATGCCGGACTTCTTCCCGAAGATCTTTGGGCCCAACCAGGACCAGCCGCTCGACGCCGACGCCGTGAGAGCGGCCTTTGCTGAGCTTGCGCGCGACGTCGGCGGCAAGTCGCCGGAGGAGATCGCCGACGGCTTCATCAAGATCGCGGTCGAGAACATGGCGAACGCCATCAAGAAGATTTCCGTGCAGCGCGGTTACGACGTGACGCGCTATGCGCTCAACTGCTTCGGCGGCGCGGGCGGCCAGCATGCCTGCCTCGTCGCCGATGCGCTCGGCATGACGACGGTGCTGATCCACCCGTTCTCGTCGCTGCTCTCCGCCTACGGCATGGGGCTCGCCGACATCCGCGCCACGCGCCAGCAGGCGATCGAGGAAGCATTCGGCGCAAAATCGCTGGCGACGCTGAACAGGATCGCCAAGCGTCTCTCGAAGGACGTGAGCGGCGAGGTCGCGGGACAGGGCGTGCCTGCGAAGGCCGTGAAGGTCCACGTGCGCGCGCATATCCGCTACGCCGGTACCGACACCGCGCTCGTCGTGAAGGCGGGATCGCTTGGCTTGATGAAATCAGCCTTCGAGAAGGCTCACAAGGCGCAGTTCGGTTTCATCGACCGCAACAAGGACCTCGTCATCGAGGCCGTCTCGGTCGAAGCGGTTGGTGGCGGGGCGAAATTCCGCGAACGCAAGCACAAGGTTACGCGGGCAAAGCCCCCCTCGCCCGCTCGCCGCACGAAATTCTTCTCCGACGGCCGCTGGCACAACGCGACCGTCTACACCCGCGACCAGCTCGCACCCGGCCACAAGGTGAAAGGTCCGGCGATCATCATCGAGCCGCACCAGACCGTGGTGGTCGAGCCTGGCTGGCAGGCAGTGATCACGGCAAAGAACCACCTTGTTCTCACGCGCATCGTGAAGCTCAAGCGCACCCGCGCGATCGGCACCAGGGCCGATCCGATCATGCTCGAGGTGTTCAACAACCTGTTCATGTCGATCGCCGAGCAGATGGGCGTCGCGCTGCAGAACACCGCCTACTCGGTGAACATCAAGGAGCGGCTCGACTTCTCCTGTGCGGTGTTTGCGCATGACGGCACACTGGTGGCGAACGCGCCGCACATGCCGGTGCATCTGGGCAGCATGGACCGCTCGGTCGAAACGATCATCCGCGATAATGCAGGGCGCATCAAACCGGGCGACGTCTATGTGATCAACGCCCCGTACAACGGCGGCACGCATCTGCCGGACATCACGGTCTGCACGCCCGTGTTCGACGACAAGAAGAAGAGCATCCTCTTCTGGGTCGCCTCGCGCGGGCACCACGCCGATGTTGGCGGCATCTCGCCCGGCTCGATGTCGCCGAACGCCACCACCATCCACGAGGAAGGCGTCCTGTTCGATAATTTCAAGGTGATCGACCGCGGCCGCTTCCGCGAGAAGGAGCTTTACGATGCGCTCCTCGGTGCGAAGTACCCGGCACGCAATCCGCTGCAGAACGTCAACGACATGAAGGCGCAGATCGCGGCCAACGAGAAGGGCGTCGTTGAATTACGCAAGATGGTGAAGCACTTCACGCTGCCGGTCGTGAAGGCTTACATGAAGCACGTGCAGGACAACGCGGCCGAGAGCGTGCGCCGCGTCATCGACCGCCTGCACGATTCATCCTTCGAATACCCGATGGACCTCGGCACCACGATCAGGGTGAAGATGTCCGTCGACAAGAAGAAACGCGAACTAACGGTCGACTTCACCGGCACCTCGGAGCAGCAGCCCAACAATTACAACGCGCCCGAGCCGGTGGCCCGTGCGGCGGTCCTCTACGTGTTCCGCGTGATGGTCGATGATGAGATCCCGATGAACGCGGGATGCCTGCGCCCGATCAACATCGTCATCCCGAAGCGCACGATGCTCACGCCCGAATATCCGGCTGCAGTGGTCGCCGGAAACGTCGAGGTGTCGCAGGCGGTGACCAACTGCCTGTTCGGCGCGCTGGGCGCAATCGCCTGCGCGCAGGGCACCATGAACAACGTCAACTTCGGCAACGCGAAATATCAGTATTACGAGACGATCTGTTCCGGCTCGCCGGCAGGGCCCGGCTTCCCCGGCACCGATGCCGTGCACACACACATGACCAACACGCGGCTCACCGACCCGGAGATTCTCGAATTCCGCTATCCGGTCGTGCTCGAGGACTTCCACATCCGCAAGGGTTCGGGCGGGCGCGGCAAATGGAACGCGGGCGACGGCATCCGCCGCACCATCCGTTTCCTCGAGAAAATGGAATGCACGCTGCTGACCGGCCATCGCGTTGTGCCGCCGTTCGGCCTCGCGGGTGGCGAGAATGGCCAGGTCGGCGAGAATTCCGTGCGGCGCAAGGACGGCACAATCGAAAAGCTCAAAGGCTGCGACGCCACCGTGATCGACGCCGGCGAGGCGCTGATCATCCAGACGCCGACCGCGGGCGGCTACGGCAAACCCGAATAAACATCACAAATCCCGGCCGCGGCGGTTTACATCGCCGCAGGCCTGACTTCATCGAGGCAGTGGGGCGCGTTTCGGTCTGAACGAGGTTCCATGCGCGTCCTCATTTCGGGCGGCGGTATAGCCGGGCTAACTCTTGCGATACTCCTGAAGCAACAAGGCATCGAGCCGACCGTCGTCGAGCGCGAGCCCGGGCTCGGCGCAACCGGCTACATGATGGATTTCTTCGGCACCGGCTGGGACGTGGCCGAGCGCATGGGTTTGACCGGCGCATTGCGCGTGGTCCGCTACCCGATCGAGCGGATGGAGTTTGTCGCCAGCGACGGAAAACCCTACTGCACCGCGCCGATCGAGCGCATGCGCGCGGCACTCGATCACAAATACGTCTACTTGCGCTGGTCCGACCTCGAGAAGATTCTGTTCGATCGCGCGTGCACGGCAGGCGTCAAGGTGCACTTTGGCGCCTCGATCGAAAGCTTGAACGACGACGGCACATGCGTGCGCGCTCGCTTTGCCGACCAGACCGCGGCCGAGTTCGATCTCGTGGTGGGGGCCGATGGCGTCCACTCGAACGTGCGCGCGCTCGCCTTCGGCCCGGAACAGCAATTCGCGCGCTACCTCGGTTACTACGCCGCCGCCTTCCATTTCGAACGGAAAGGGTACGGCCTCGGTCACGCATTCAAGCTCTACGAGGAGACGGATCGCACCGTCTGGCTCCATCCGCTCGACGCCGAACGCGGCGACGCGACGCTCGTCTTTCGTCACACCGACGCAGGCCATGTGGCGCGCGAAGAGCGCGCCCCGCTATTGCGTGCGCAGTTCGCCGGCGCGGGCTGGGTCACGCAAAAGCTGCTGCGCGAACTCGACGAGGCGCAGCACATTTACCTCGACTCGCTCACGCAGATCGACATGCCGGAGTGGCATCGCGGCCGCGTCGTGCTGGTCGGGGACGCCTGCGGCTGTCTCCTGGATACTGGCGCACGAGCTCGCGCGCCACGCCGATCACCGTACGGCGTTTGCGGCCTATCAGGACTTCCTGAAGCCGCATGTTGCGACGAAGCAGCGCGATGCCGTTCGCTTCGCGGGATGGCTTGTGCCCTCGGCCGGCTCGTGGAGGTTCGTGCGGCGCCTCGCGATCCGCCTGATGTTCAGCGCCCCCTTGCTGCGGCCCGCCATGAAGTTCTTCGGCACCGCGAGTATCCTGCAAAACGGCTGAGCGCAGTCCCCTTCCCTGCCTTGATGTTGTACATTTCATAAGGCCTGCTCGCGGCGTTCAGACAGGGAGCCCGTCCATGCGTACCTTGTTGCTTGCCAGTGCTGCGGCTGCGTTGCTTGCCGCATCGCCGGCCACTCAAGCCGCCGACATCTATGCGCCGGCCCCCGGCTACGGTGCGGGACCGCCGCCCGCCTACCAGGCTGTCCCCGACTTCGCCGAAGTCCCGCCGCCGCCCTATGCGCAGCTGCCACCGCCGGTGGCCTATCCGGTCGCGCCGCATCCGTTCTATCCGCCGGCTGGCTACGGACCCGATCAAGGCTGGGTCTATGGCGGGCCGCCCGTCGTTGCCTACGACGAGTGCTGGTGGGAGTGGGGCCACCGCGTCTGTGCGCAACGCGGCTGGTAGGCCGATCGACGCGAAGCTGCCCTACGGCCAGTTGGTCAGTATCGCGGCCAGGCCGCCGATGAACAGAATCATGATCATCATCGTGGCGCTGATCAGGGCCATCCAGCTCCGGGCAAACGGCTTCTCGACGCCGTCCTTTGCTTTCAGCAGGAACATCAGCGCAACGGCGATTGCCACCGCTACGAGACCGCCCGTGAAACCCATGACCCGCTCCTAGTTCCGCGTCACGTACCAGAAGAACGCCGAGTAGGTGATGCCGCCCCACGCCAGCGAACCGACCAGCCAAAGCTCATTGCTGGGCCGCGCACGCCAGAGCAATACCAGCGCGACGAGCGCCACAATGCCGCCGGCGATTGCGATGACGTCGTTCCCCTTCACCTTCTAGGGGATAGCCGCAGCACGCCCGGCTGTCCTTGGAGCATGTTGCCGCACCCGGGAAACGGCTGCGCCTCAGCCGGCTATCGCGTGTAGAGAACGCTCGGCAGCCACAGCACGATCTGCGGGAAGATGATGCACAGCCCGACGCCGATCCACTGCAGGACCATGAAGTTCACGGCAGCCTTGAAGATCGTCGCCATGCTGATCTGCGGCGGCGCCACGCTCTTGAGGTAGAATAGCGAGTAGCCGAACGGAGGCGAGAGAAACGCCATCTGCATATTGACCATGAAGATGACGCCGTACCACAGCGGCACATCCTCAGGCTTCACACCCGGCAAGCCGAGAACACCCGCCCATGGCAGGCTTTTCATGATCGGCAGGAAGATCGGGACGGTCAGCAGCAGGATGCCGACCCAGTCGAGGAACATGCCGAGCACGAACAAGATCAGCATCATAAGCATCAGGATGCCGTAGGGGGGCAGGCCGGTGCCGAGGATCGAGTTGGCGACGAAGGTCTGTCCGCCCTTCACGATGAAGAAGCCGACGAACATCGTTGCGCCGAAGAAGATCCACATCACCATCGCGGTCGCCTTGAGCGTCGCGATCGCCGCTTCCTGAATCCCCGGCCAGTTCAGCCGGCGATGCAGCGCCGAGATGAACAGCGCACCGAAGGTGCCGATTCCGGCCGCCTCCACGGGCGTCGCGATCCCGACGAAGATGACGCCGAGCACCAGGATGATCAGCAGAATGGGCGCGATGGTGTTGCGAAGCAGCCGCAGCTTTTCGCGGCCGCTGACCCGCTCCTCCGGCGGCAGCGCGGGGCCGAGGCTCGGGTTGATGTAGCAGCGCACCAGAATGTAGCTGACGTAAAGTCCCGACAGCAGCAGGCCGGGAAAGATCGAGCCGACCAGCAGTTCGCCGAGCGATTGCTGCGCGACGACTGCATAGACGATCGCCATCACCGACGGCGGGATCAGAATGCCGAGCGTGCCGCCCGACAGCAATGCGCCGCACGCCAGCTTCTCGTCGTAGCCGCGCTTGAGCATTGCGGGCAGCGCGATCATGCCCATCGTGACTTCGGTCGCGCCGACCACGCCGACCATGGCGGCAAGCGCCGTGCAGGCGATGACCGTCGCCGCCGCAAGGCCGCCCTTCACCGCGCCCAGCCATTTGTAGACCGCGTCGAACAGCTCCTCGATGATGCCGGCTTTCTCGAGGACCGCCGCCATGAAGATGAACAGCGGCACGGCGGAGAGCTGGTAGTCCGTCATGAACGGGAAGATGCGAGACGGCATCATGTTCAGAATCGCCGGACTGCCGAACACGAAGAGGAAGATCACCGCGAGCGATCCGGTGCAGAACGCCATCGGCAGACCGAGCGCGAGCAGGATTCCGAGCGAGCCGAACAGCAGAACCGTCAGCCATGCGATATCGATTTCGAGTCCCATGGCTCAGGCCCTCGCGCTCGTGACCAGGACGATGTCCTTGATCAGCTTGGAGAGGCCCTGCAACGCCATCAAAGCCGCACCGACGGGGAGCATCAGCTTGACCGGCCAGTACTGGATGCCCCACTCGGTGAACGAGACTTCGCGGTTGTTGATCGCGTCCATTGCAAAGATCGTTCCGGTCCACAGCATCGTCAGAATGAAAATGAAGAAGAAGACGGAGGTGATGATGTCGGCGATCGCCCTGCCGCGCGGCGAGAGCTTCACGTAGAAAACGTCGACGCGGACATGCTGGTCTTCGCGGTACGCATAGGCACCGCACAGCATGTATTGCATGCCGTACATCAGGAACATGCTCTCGTGGACCCAGTTGGTCGGCGAATTGAAGACGAAGCGCGCGATCACTTCGTAGTAGTAGACGAACACCGAAATCACCGCCCAATAGGCGACGAACTCGCCAGCGCGAATATTCAGCCACTCGAGCGCGTCGGTAACGCGCGTATGCAGGTGGATCGTCGGATCCTCGTGCGTCCCGATCGGCGGCATCTCCGGCACAGGAGGTTCGGCCGCGGCAGCCTCCCCTGCCTCGCGTGCGCGTTGCCGGCGCACGAGGGTGGGCAGCAGCACCGCATCGACGACCAGCATTGCGCCCAAGAGAATTGCCAGCCAGTTCGACCAGCTCTGCCATCGCGCCATGCGGTCGCGTTCAACATCGGCGTCTGCCTTGGCTTTCACCTCGTCAGCCTTGGCCTTTTCGAGACGCGTCTTCTCGTTTTCCGTCATGGACACGCCGGGCGGCAGCGTGGAGCGCCGCACCAGGCTCGCTGCGGCTTCATAGTCCGCGTGCGTGCGCGACACGTCCTCGCGTCGGTCGCGAATGCCGTCGCTGACAAAGAGGCACAGCAGGAACACGGGGACG
>Ga0310810_10001043_pt1 | contig 28286 bp, 22 predicted proteins | sample NCmetagenome_FD_207641 | JGI IMG/M metagenome (GOLD analysis project Ga0310810, IMG submission 207641) | Soil microbial communities from experimental microcosm in Duke University, North Carolina, United States - NC | ecosystem: Engineered > Artificial ecosystem > Soil microcosm > Unclassified ...
TGGGCTCAAGAGCCTGTTCGATACCGCCGATCTCTCGATCATCGGGGCAGCTTCGATCCCCCGGAAGCTGCCGCTCATCTTCCGACGCATCCGCGAGGCCGCCGATGCGGTGATCGCAGGAAGGCCTGACGCGCTGATCATCATTGACAGCCCTGATTTCACCCATCGCGTGGCGCGCCGCGTGCGCCAGCGCGCGCCGCATATCCCGATCTTCAACTACGCGCCCCCGACGGTGTGGGCATGGCGGCCATGGCGCGCGCGCGCCATGCGCGCCTACGTGGATGAGGTGCTGGCGATCCTGCCGTTCGAGCCCGCGGCCTTTGCGCGGCTTGATGGCCCTCCTTGCACCTATGTGGGCCATCCGTTGGCGGAGCAGATCGACGAGCTCCGGCCCAATGCCGAGGAGGCAAATCGCCGAGCGTCGTCCCCTCCGGTACTGCTCGTTCTGCCGGGGAGCCGGCGCAGCGAAATCCAGCGTCTTGCGGAGACTTTCGGCGCGGCGACTGCGCTTGTTGCCGCGCGGGCCGGGCCGGTCGATCTGGTGCTCCCGACATTGCCGCACATCGTGGGGCAGGTGACCGCTGCGACAGCTGGATGGCCTGTTCGTCCGCGCATCGTGGTTGGCTCGGAGGAAAAGCATGCGGCGTTCCGGTCAGCACGCGCAGCGCTGGCAGCCTCAGGTACCGTGACACTCGAACTGGCGCTGGCGCAGGTCCCCACGATCGCGGCCTATCGCATCCCGGCGTGGGAGGGCGCGGTATTCCGCCTCATGGCGCAGATCGACACTGTCATCCTTGCCAATCTGGTGCTCGGCCAGAAGGCCGTGCCCGAATATCTGCAACGGGACTGCACGCCGGACCGGCTCGCGCAGGCGCTCGTTCCGCTGCTTTCCGATACGCCAGAGCGGCGGCGGCAGCTGGAGGCTTTCGCGCGCCTGGACACGCTGATGGGCCTTGCCGGCGAGGCACCGAGCAGGCGTGCAGCGCAGGCGATTCTGGCCGGAATCGCGCGCAAAGGCGCCCTATCATCGCCCGCGGCTTCATGTTAACCGCAGCGCACAAATCGACGGGAACATGGCCAAAACCAAGAGCTTGAAGCCGGGCCGTCCGCGCGCGACGGAAATCCGTGCGGCGATCACGGCCGTCCATGGCTACGTTCCCCCGGACGTGCTGACCAATGCGGAGCTCGCCCGGATGGTCGATACGTCGGATTCCTGGATTACCGAGCGAACCGGGATCAAGGAGCGGCATATCCTCAAAGGCGAGGGGCTCGGCACCTCGCATATGGGCGCGGAGGCCGTGCGCGGGCTGCTCAAGAAGACCGGCACGGCGCCGAAGGACGTCGACCTCCTGATCTGCGCCACCACGACGCCGGATTTCGTGTTCCCCTCCACCGCGAACCTGATCTGCGACATGGTCGGCATCCGCAACATCGGCTCGTTCGATGTGCAGGCCGCCTGCTCCGGCTTCATCTATGCGCTCGCGATCGCGACACAGTTCATCGAGAACGGCGGCGCGAAAAGGGTCGTGGTCGTCGGCGCCGACAAGATGTCCGCGATTCTCGACTACACCGATCGTGCGACCTGCGTGCTGTTCGGCGACGGCGCCGGCGCGATCATGATCGAGCCCTCGAAGAACGGGCACGGCATCCGCGATGTCCTGATCCGCTCCGACGGAGCCGGGATGCCGCATCTGCACCAGAAGGCCGGCGGCAGCCGCATGCCGCCGAGCGCGGAGACCGTCGCAAAGCGGCTGCACTTCGTGCATCAGGAGGGCGCGGCGGTCTACAAGTTCGCGGTGGCGCGCATGGCGGAGATTTCCGCCGAGGTGATGCTGCGCAACAAGCTCAATCCCGAGAAGGTCGACTGGCTGGTGCCGCATCAGGCCAACAAGCGCATCATCGAGGCGACCGCCGAGCGGATGGGCCTGCCGATGGATCGCGTGATGCTCACCATCAACAAGTACGGCAACACCACCGCCGCGACGATCCCGCTCTGCCTGTGGGACTACGAGCCGCGCCTGAAAGAGGGCGACCGCATGATCTTCGCGGCCTTCGGCGGCGGCTTCACCTGGGCCGGAGCCTACGTGACCTGGGCCTACGACGGGGTCTCCTGACTTCATGATGAGGAGCCGCGCCATAGCGCGTCGCAGACGCGCGTAACCGCGCTTATGGCTCGCTCCTCAGGATGAGGCGGAGAGGCTTGCCAAGGCGGCGATTCTCCCAAAATATTGAAGCTCGAGGCGCTACCGGGGCCGGGCGCTGAATCGTTTGGGGGCGTTGCCGATGATGGTCGGCATTGCGCGCATAGGGCTTGTTGCGCTGGCCGTATTTGCGGCCGGACCGGCCTTGGCGCAGGACAACCCGGTTCTCGATGATGCCGCCGCGCTGGCGGCGATCCCGCCGGCATTCGAGGCCGCGGTCGCGGCCCCGATGCGCGAGGGGCCGCTCAATCTCCTGATCGCCGCGCACCGGACCGCTGCGCAGCGCTACAGCGACAGCTACCTCACCTCCGGCAAGCCGCGGCGGCGTCCGATTGCAAGCTCCGTACGTCTGCGCCGACAGGACGACGCGAACTTCACCAACCGCACGCGGTGGCTGGCGCGGCGGCTCGAGCCGATCCGCCCATCCGAACCGCCGGAGCTTGCGGTGGTCAGCACCGGGGACGAACTCCTCCGCGTGCTGGTCGCGGCATCGCGCCGCGCTCCGATCGGCAATCTCGTCATCTACGGCCACGCTGCCGCGAATGCGCTGTTCATGCGCGAGGACCGCGGCTTCTATGGCTCGGTCGAGGAGGTCGCGCGCGAGACGATGATCGTGGAAGGCTCGCAAGGTGCGCGCGTCTCGCAACTGCGCGCGATGGGTGCGCGCGACCTTGCCGACCTGATGGAGCTGGTCGCGAACGGCGAGGTCCGCTTCGCGAGGAACGCGGTGATCTTTTTTGCCGGCTGCGGCGTCGCGGGCCGGCGCAATGTCGACCTCTCGAGCATCGCTTCGCGCGCGGCCGAAATCGCGGACGCGACCGTGATTGCCTCGATCGATGTCACCGACCAGTCGATGGGCCGCGGGCCCTCGTTCCGCGATCGCGAGTACTCGCGGCGAAGCTGGGTGCGCTTCCTTCCGGGGCTCGGGCCCGAGCGGCTCGATACCCGCGTGATCGATGCGTTAAGGCAGCTCAATCTCGGGAGCGAGACGGTGGCGGCGCGGATCGTGCCGGGCGGATCAAACTAGCCAGTTTACTCAACGTGCGGCCGACCTACTGATGTCCGCTGTTGCCTTCTATCGGGACTCAATGGCAAGCCACGAGTTCGTCTGCTTTGGGCCAATACGCGACATCATGCGAGAGCCTAGCCCTCCTGATAGATGGTGATTTTGCCTCTCTTCACAGCAGCTTTGAGTGCCGCGTGGTCGCGTTCGGCCTGGTCCGCGTAGGCCAAGGCAAATCTGCCCATCGCTTTGTCGAACTCATCGCTCGATGAGCCGAGATATCCGCTGATTGTTGTCGATAGCTCGCTGACCTTCGAATGGGCGCGCGCAAGCACCCAACCGCAGATCATGCCGTAGGCCTCCAGCGCTTCAGCGTCGAATGTCTCGACCAATGGCTTGATCTTGGCGTCACGCAGCTGCCGCACATAGAGCGACTGACCCGTTCGACCGGTAACCCAGCCCAGGAAAATATCTGAAGCGGGCTGCATGAGCCGCTGCCCCATCACCACTCGTTGACCATGATGCTTATAGATGCTCTTTCCCGCGAAGGGCTCGAGCACGGACTCGCCTGCTTCCTTGCATTGAAGGAATAGCGGGTCGTTTGCTTCGGACATCAGCAAAGCGATCGAACACATTCGGCCGACGCTGCCAACACCGACCACTTTCATGGCGACGTCCACCAGCCGATAACGGTCCAGCAGCATGCGCCGGTCATCAGCCAATGTCTCACGGTAGGCAAGCAGGACTCTTTCGATCTGCGCCCAGGTCTCGGCGGCATGGATACCCTCGGGGTGGAAGATCAATGGCGGCTGGTCGGTGATACGGGTCTGCCCGGCGATGGTCCCGGCAAGCTTGGGAAAGTCCAACTCCGAACCGGTGCCGGATGTCACTTTGGCGAGTCGCTTTCTGAGGCGTTTCTGAGCGGCCTTCGGTACAATCCCGCTGAGATCTTCTGCGCTGATGTTCGTGTACCAAACCCGCAGCGGGTCCATTCTGGAGAACTCGCGCATGTGCTCGCGGTAGCTGCGAGCAGTAGTCTCGGCGCAATCGCGACCCTGGCGGTCCGACAGTCCAATCGATCGGGCGGCGAGTACCATCGAAGCCACGAGACGCTTGATGTCCCATTCCCAGGGAGCCGGCGACGTCTCATCGAAATCATTGATGTCGAAGATGATGTTTCGCTCGGGTGTGGCAAAGCCGCCGAAATTCATCAAGTGACAGTCGCCGCAGGCCTGTACTTGAAGGCCCGTATTCGGAGTTCGCGACAAGTCAGAAGCCATCAAGCCAGCGGACCCGCGAAAGAAGGCAAAGGGAGACTGTAGCATCCGACCATAGCGGAGCGGCACGAGCTCCTTCATTCGGCCGACGTCCGATCTTTGCAGAATGTCGATTGGGCTTGGCCGCCCTTTGAATTCCTTCCATCCGCCGTGCCACTCCCGCGGGATTTTGTCACGCAGAGCTTTGCCGGCTGCGGCTCGGTCGTCTGGTGAGATGATATGGGCGACGCTGACGGTAGCTGGCTTTTTGGAAATGGCCTTGGCATGCACCATGTGAATCGAGCCCTATGTTTGATCGAGCCATTGAACGAACGTCAGTGACGAACATCTTCGGGTAGGCCGAAGTGAGCCGAATTTTCTGAAGCGGGCCCGAGCCACCCCGGTAAGGCCATCGCTTCGCGGCTCTGGGCTAGATTCAGCGCTAACACCAGCGCGCCGTCGAAATCGTGTTCGACAGTTTCGCGAGCGATACGGCTGCGGAGAAAATCCGCCCATCGGAATTCGCTGAACGGCGTTTTGTTCTTGGCATATCCGCCCGCCCTTTTCAGCGCCCCGGACAACGAGCGAAAGAGGTCGTCGGTGAGATCGGACACACTCTTCGGAATGTCGTGGTAGGAGCGCCGTCTGCCTTCGCCATCGTATGGATGTGCCCAACGACCGCTTTCGAGCGTGGACCAGAACTCGTCGAAATGAAGCGCGCTCATGTCCGCAACGACGCAGGCAGGGACTTTCGTTACACCCTCTTCGTGAAGCGCACGCATCAGGTGATGGTGGTCAATGATGTAGTGACGAGTTCCGGGTCCCAGGATCACCGGAATGCGGTGGCGGCTAAGATAGGAGGCAGCTTTGTGACTGTGTTTCTCGCACCAGCGCCTGCGTTTGAATTCGACTTCGCGCATCCCAGCTGTGATTTGCGTGGGAGCCAAGTCCGATATCGAGACGGTCATGAGATCTTCGTGCGCAATACTTTTCATGATGGAAGCTCGCGTCTAGTCGGAAGGGGGGTGATTGCGACCTCCTCAAATCCGCGTAGCAAAGCAGTCTGCTGCACAAGTTGGCTCTTCCATTTGATGCAGATCAAAGAGGGGACCTTGGGCGAGCCATAGCCTGGATTGTTTTCAAAGCGGGCGTCTCTCCGGAAACGAGGGCGATCAGGGCAATGCAAAGTCCAGCGCGACAGATCGCGGATCACCCGGCACAGCAGCAACAAGGTGCGACCTGGCTTTGGTGGTTTCCGCCAGCCCGATGGTTGGCTGAGTACCAGGTGGCCTGGCTGTCCGGTGATATCATCGCCGGGATAACCTTGGCGGCTTACGCCATCCCGGTTTCCCTTGCCTATGCTGCCCTTGCAGGCTTGCCGCCGCAGGTCGGCATTTACGGTTACATGCTGGGTGGTCTCGGCTATGCCCTCTTTGGCTCCTCGCGTCAGCTTGCCGTCGGGCCGACTTCCGCGATCTCGCTGATGATTGCCGGCACAGTAGGGGCGATGGCTGAGGGCGATGTACAACGCTACGCCCAGATTGCCAGCCTCGCTGCCTTCACGGTGGCGGCGCTCAGTCTGCTCGCGTGGATTTTGCGGCTGAGTGTGCTGGTGAAGCTGATCAGCGACAGCATTCTTGTGGGCTTCAAGGCCGGTGCCGGCCTGACCATCGCGATGACTCAATTGCCGAGTCTGCTTGGCGTCAAAGGCGGCGGCCACAACTTTTTCGAACGCGCCTTCCTGCTGGCCGGGCAACTCGGTCAGATGCAGTACCTTGTTCTCGCTGTCGGCGTCGTCGCGATCGGGTTGATCGTGTTCGGCGAACGTCTGCTGCCCGGAAAACCGGTCGCACTCGGGGTTGTCGTGCTCGCGATCGTTGCTGCCACCGTGTTGGGGCTTCCGGCACTTGGGGTGCCGATAACAGGAGAGATTCCGGCTGGCCTACCTCACATGGCAGGCCCTGCTCTCAGGGCAATCGATGTCGAGGGAATAGTGCCGCTGGCGGCCGGTTGCCTGCTGCTCGCTTATATCGAGGGAGTATCGGCTGCTCGCGCCTTTGCGGCGAAGCACGGATATCCTCTTGATCCTCGGCAAGAGCTTCTTGGCATCGGGGCTGCAAATTTCGCGGCGGCGTTCGGGCACGGCTATCCGGTAGCCGGAGGACTGTCGCAATCGGCGGTGAACGACAAGGCTGGCGCACGTACGGCGCTGGCGCTCGTCTTTGCCTCGATCACGCTGGCGTTTTGCTTGCTATTCTTGACCGGCCTTCTCGAAAATCTGCCGAAGGCCGTGTTGGCCGCCGTCGTCTTGACCGCAATCTACGGCCTGCTGGATTTTCCGGCGCTGCTCCGCATGTGGCGCGTAAGCCGGCTGGATTTCCTTGCCGCAGCGAGCGCTCTCGTAGGTGTACTGCTTCTTGGAATATTGCAGGGCATCCTGCTTGCCGCACTGGCCTCCATCATACTGTTGCTCATCCGCGCCTCACGCCCAAACATTGCGTTTCTCGGGCGCATTCCCGGTACCAGTAGCTATTCCGACGTGGACCGCCATCCCGAGAACGAGCCGCTGTCTGGCGCGATCGTCTTTCGTCCCGAGGCGTCCGTGATCTATGTCAATGCCGACGCTGTCCTAGAAGCGGTCTTGAGCCGTCTTGGCGAAACCAAAACCGGTACCATTCGCCGCGTCATCTGCGACCTTTCTGCCGCGCCCTATCTCGATCTTGCCGGCACGCGCATGCTGCATGAGCTGCATGCCGAACTCGCCAGTCGCGGCATTACCCTGCGTATCGTCGGGGCGCATGGAGTGGCGCGCGATCTATTGCGAGCCGATGGTGTCGAGGAAAAGGTCGGAGGTCTCGACCGCGCCGCTACACTCGATGGTGTGCTTCACGCCTCGTGAGTCAATCCCATACTGGCCAAATTTTATGACCACGTGATGGCGTGGGAGCGCGATCGGTCTCATTCGAAGAACGGTGCCAAGCCCACTAATTCGGTCGGCTGTTTGTTCTAGATCAATGCAAACTCTGCTTCGGAGGAAGCTAGTAACAGTCTCTCCGAGAAAGGAGATCAATCATGTCACGTCAAACCATTCTCACTCTTGCCGCATCGGCCATCATCGGCATGAGCTGTCTCGCGATGGATTCAACTGACGCATTCGCGCGTGGCGGCGCTCGCGCGGGCGCGGGTCGTCCTGGCGTTGGCGTTGGTGCCCCGGGCGTTGGCGTTACCCGTGTGGCACCGGTACGTCGTGGAGTAGCGGTGGGCGTCGGAGCTGCTGCTGCCGGCGCTTACTATGCACCTTCACCCTATTATGCACCTTCACAATGCGTCTCTCCACCGTGCTACTGAGCGCTACCGGGAAGCCCGGTCTCCATTGAGGAGACTGGGCTTCCTGTCGGAGATGTCGTCCGGGTCCGAGCGCGCTTCGTGCCCGGCAGCCACTGACCTTCGCGTTCCGGGCACGCCCAGCGCGTCTCGCGGATGGAGCCCTCGCATCCAACGCTGTCCGGGGTGGTCCGCCTCTCCGCAATAAGCGAACTTCGGCAACGCAGCGACTCATGTCTGCAACGGGTCATTTGCAGACATCCTCTGCCGTGATGTTCACGACCGCTTGAACTCTAAAAGCGGGCGTGAGGGGACGCCTTCACTCCCCTCTCAGCATCCTCCCATGCCCCTTGTTCCGCTTCGAATAGCGCCCGCGCTCGCGCAACATCGGGTCGCGCGCCGGATTGTATCCCGCCGCGCAGCTTTCGATGAAATCGGCGAGCGCCTCGGACGGCGCGCGGGCGATGTCGACGCCGTTGGCGCGCAGGTGCGCGATCACGCGCGCGCGGGCCTGCGGCTCGTCCAGCTCTGAGGTCAGCTCGGCGGTGCGGTGCCGGCCGGTGTGCGGGCGGTCGGCAAGCCGGCCCAGCTTGAGAAGTTCGAGCGCCGCGCGCAGCCGGCCAAGATCGATACCGGGCGTGGCCTCGAGCTCAGCGACGCGGCGCTCGGCCAGCGTGTCGATCCGCGCGGCGAGCGTGCGGCGCCGCAGGTTTCGGCGCGCACGCCAGCGCGGCACCGTGTCGGGCGCGCGCGGCGCGAACAGCGGCCGCATCCAGTTGCCGTCGTTGGTCCAGCGGGAGATGTTCGTGTACGGCACGCCGGTGCGTCTGGAAATCTCCGCGTAAGTCATCGTGGTGGTCTCGATCAGCCGGCGCACTTCTCTCACCTTGGCGTCGGTGTGCGGGCGGCGCGAGCCGGGCGGGCGGTGCGAGATGTCGAAGGGGTCGTCCGCCGTCGGCTTCAGGCGGGGCGCGTGGCTGATGGCGGAGCGAAAGGGCGAGAAGACCACGCCGGCTAGGTCCGCTTCGAGAGGGGCACCTGCTCGCGCCGGATGGCGGCGGGATGCGGTTGAGGCGGAGCGCTCTGGCGCGGGCTCTCGATCATACCGTCGACGGCACGATCCGGCGTTGCGCGAGGAGCGCGCCGGGCGTTTCGTGCAACGGTCTTGCCGGGCGTGCGGGCTTGGCGCTCCGCCACTGGACGCACCGCTGCGAGAAGGCGCTGCCGCGGGGTCAGCGTAACCCGCTTCGCCATGGCGAGCAGGGCGCGCGCTTCGGGCAACCGTGCAGCATCGACGGCGCCTGCCGCCTCGAGTGCGCTCACATAGCGCTCGGCGAGCGCGACGAGGCGCAGCGCGAGCATGCGGCGCCGCCGCGTGCGGCCGGCGCGCCAGGCCGGCACCGTGCGGGTCGACCGCGGCGCAAAGCCAGGCCGCATCCACTTTCGATCGAGGGCCCATCGGCCGACGGCCGACGGCGTGACCCCGGTGCGCTGCGCGATCTCCACGTGGGTGAACAACGTGGTCTCGACCAGCCGGCGCACCTCGCTCACCTTGGCGGCGCTGTACGGCTGGCGCAAGCCGGACGGGCGGTTGATCGGGGAGCCGAAGGGGGAGAAAACCATGTGTAGGAATATAGGCTAGAAATAGGACGACGGCAAAGGAAAGTTATCCCCGCGAAACGCCGCGGCAGGCAGGGCGTTGCGCCTTCTGAAAAGCAGAATGGCCGGGCTCGGCCCGGCCATTTGCGAATCGCCGAACGCGTAGCGCGTCCGCTACTTCCTCCGCGAGATCGGCTGATATTCGCGCCGCGTGGCGCCGGTATAGAGCTGGCGCGGGCGGCCGATCTTCTGGCTCGGGTCCTCGATCATCTCTTTCCACTGTGCGATCCAGCCGACGGTGCGCGCGATCGCGAACAGCACGGTGAACATGCTGGTCGGGAATCCCATCGCCTTCAAGGTGATGCCCGAATAGAAGTCGACGTTCGGGTAGAGCTTCTTCTCGATGAAGTACTCGTCCGAGAGCGCGATCTTCTCCAGCTCCATCGCGACATCGAGCAGCGGGTCGTCCTTGATGCCGAGCTCGTTCAGGACCTCGTGCGCGGTCTTCTGCATGATTTTCGCGCGCGGATCGTAGTGCTTGTACACCCGATGCCCGAAGCCCATCAGGCGGAAACTATCGTTCTTGTCCTTCGAGCGCTTGATGTACTCGGGGATGCGGTCGACCGAGCCGATCTCGGCGAGCATCTTGAGCGCCGCTTCGTTGGCGCCGCCATGCGCCGGCCCCCACAGGCAGGCGATGCCGGCCGCGATGCAGGCGAACGGGTTGGCGCCGGATGAGCCGGCGAGCCGCACGGTCGAGGTCGAGGCGTTCTGCTCGTGGTCGGCGTGCAGGATGAAGATGCGATCCATCGCGCGCGCCAGCACCGGGTTCGGCTTGTACTCCTCGGCCGGCACCGCGAAGCACATGCGCAGGAAGTTGGTCGCGTAGTCGAGGCTGTTCTGCGGATACACGAAGGGCTGGCCGACCGAATATTTGTAGGCCATGGCGGCGAGGGTGGGCATCTTCGCGATCATGCGCATCGAGGCGATCATCCGCTGCATCGGGTCGGAGATGTCGGTCGAGTCGTGATAGAACGCCGCCATCGCGCCGACCGAGCCGCACATCACCGCCATCGGGTGCGCGTCGCGGCGGAAGCCCTGGAAGAAGCGGCTCATCTGTTCGTGGATCATCGTGTGATGGTTCACGCGATAGTCGAAGTCCTGCTTCTGCGACTTGGTCGGCAGCTCCCCGTAGAGCAGCAGGTAACAGGTCTCGAGGAAGTCGCCGTTCTCGGCGAGCTGTTCGATCGGATAGCCGCGATAGAGCAGGATGCCTTCGTCGCCGTCGATGTAGGTGATCTTCGACTCGCAGCTCCCCGTCGAGGTGAAGCCCGGGTCATAGGTGAAGACGCCGGCCTGGCCATAGAGCCTGGAAATGTCGATCACGTCGGGACCGACGGTCCCTTCGTAGACCGGGAACGCGTAGTTCTTTTCGCCGATGGTGAGCTGGGCGGATTTGGTGTTCTGGCCGTGGGCCGGCGGCGTCTTGGCGTCCATGGGAGGCCTTTCTGGCCACCTCCGCGCGGGCCGGAGGAAGCCTCAAAAGCTCACCGTTCGCGCGGGTTCCCGGCAGGCGTGCGGTGCAGCAAATCTATGATTCCACGTAACGCATTCAAGGCAGCCCCGCAAGGCGCAGACTCCATCACGACGCCGTACTTCGCGCCCCTTCCGCTGGTCCGATCGCCTGGTCGGCGATGCGCGCCAGGCTTTCGGCCTTACCGAGAACCGCCAGCACGTCGAAAATCCCCGGGGAGGTCGTGCGCCCGGTGAGTGCGACGCGCAGCGGCTGGGCGATCGCGCCGAGCTTGGCGCCCGAGCGTTCCGCGAAGGCGCGCACGGCGGTTTCGGCGCCCTCGGCGCTCCAGGGGTCGACCATCGCAAGGTCGCGCGCCACGCGGCCGAGCACCGCGCGTGCCTCCGGTGTCATCTGTGCCCCGGCCTTCTCGTCGAGCGGTAGCGGCCGGTCGGCGTAGAGGTAGCGCGCGCTGTCGATCAGCTCGACCAGGGTCTTCGCCCGCTCCTTCAGGCCCGGCATGGCAGCAATGAGCTTGGCGCGCAGCGCCGGCGTGAGTCTGGCGGCCAATTCCGCACCGTTTGGCACGTAGGGGAGCACACGCTCGATCTCCGCCACGAGGTCGGTGTCGGCCATCGCGCGGATGTAATGGCCGTTCAGGTTGTCGAGCTTGGCGAGATCGAGCCGCGCGGGCGCACGCCCGATCGCCGGCAGGTCGAAGGCCGCCGTCATCTCCTCGGTAGAGAAGATCTCCTGGTCGCCGTGCGCCCAGCCGAGCCGCACCAGGTAGTTGCGCATGGCAACCGGCAGATACCCCATCGCCCGGTAGGCCTCGATCCCGAGCGCGCCGTGACGCTTGGAGAGCTTGGCGCCGTCCGGCCCGTGGATCAGCGGGATATGCGCCATCACCGGCACGCTCCAGCCAAGCGCCTCGTAGATCTGCTTCTGCCGCGCGCCGTTGGTCAGGTGGTCGTCGCCGCGAATGATGTGGGTGACGCCCATGTCGTGGTCGTCCACGACGACAGCGTGCATGTAGGTCGGCGTGCCGTCGGAGCGCAGCAGGACCAGGTCGTCGAGATTCTCGTTCTGCCACACCACGCGGCCTTGCACCTGATCCTCGATCACGGTCTCGCCGGTGAGCGGCGCCTTGAGACGAATGACGGGCGCTACATCGGGCCTCGGATAGGACGGATCGCGGTCGCGCCACAGCCCGTTGTAGAGCTTGGAGCGCCCCTCCGTGCGCGCCTTCTCCCGCATTTCGGTGAGCTCTTCGGGGGTCGCGTAGCAGTAATAGGCCTTGCCCTCGCGCAGGAGCTGCTCGGCGACCTCGCGATGGCGCGCCGCGCGCGCGAACTGATGCACAGGCTCGCCGTCCCATTCGAGGCCGAGCCACTGCAAGCCATCGAAGATCGCCGCAATGGCCTCTTCGGTCGAGCGTGCACGGTCGGTGTCCTCGATGCGCAGCAGGAATTTGCCGCCGCGGCCGCGCGCATAGAGCCAGTTGAACAGCGCAGTGCGCCCGCCGCCGATATGCAGGAAGCCGGTGGGGGAAGGCGCAAAGCGGGTAACGATCTCGCTCATCGCGCAGCCGTGTATCACAGCCGCGCGCGATTCAACACATTTGGCAACAGTCGCCAACTTGCCTATATCCGCCGCAACGCGGGCCAAGCGCGGCAAACAGGATTCGGGAATGTCGGTTGCAGAGAAGGTCGAGGCAGAAGGCGGGCGCGATTTCATCCGCGACATCGTTGCGGACGACCTTGCCTCGGGCCGTCACAAGAGCGTGGTGACGCGCTTTCCGCCCGAGCCGAACGGCTACCTGCATATCGGGCACGCCAAGTCCCTCTGCCTCAACTTCGGGGTAGCGCAGGAGTTCGGCGGCCGCTGCCATCTGCGCTTCGACGACACCAATCCGACCAGGGAAGAGCAGGAGTACATCGACGCGATCGAGGCGGACGTGCGCTGGCTCGGCTTCGACTGGGGCAAGCACCTCTACCATGCGTCGGACTATTTCGAGCGCCTCTACGGCTGGGCCGAGGCGCTGATCCGCGCCGGCAAGGCCTATGTCGACGACCAGACCCAGGACGAGATGCGCGTCACGCGCGGCACGCTGACCGAGGCCGGGCAGAATTCACCGTACCGCGACCGCACGGTGGACGAAAACCTCGACCTGTTCCGCCGCATGCGCGCCGGAGAATTCCCCAACGGCGCGCGCGTGCTGCGCGCCAGGATCGACATGGGGTCGGGCAACATCAACCTGCGCGACCCGGTGCTCTACCGCATCCTGCATGCGACGCATCCGCGTACGAGCGACACGTGGAAAATCTATCCGAGCTACGACTACGCTCACGGTCAGTCGGACGCGATCGAGGGGATCACGCATTCGATCTGCACGCTGGAATTCGAGGATCACCGGCCGCTCTACGACTGGTTCATCGAGAACCTTCCCGTGCCGTCGCGCCCGCGGCAGTACGAGTTCGCGCGACTCAACCTCTCCTATACGGTGCTCTCCAAGCGCGTGCTCAACGCGCTGGTGAAAGGCGACCATGTGGCCGGCTGGGACGATCCGCGCATGCCGACGCTCGCGGGGCTGCGGCGGCGCGGGGTGCCGCCGCAGGCGCTGCGCGACTTTGCCAAACGCATCGGCGTTGCCAAGGCGAACAGCCTGGTCGACCTCGGGCTGCTCGAATTCTCGATCCGCGAGGCGCTCAACAGGTCGGCGCAGCGGCGCATGGCTGTCTTGAGGCCGTTGAAAGTGGTGATCACGAACTACGAAGCGGTGGATGAGGAGCTCGATGCGGTCAACCATCCGGACGACGCGAGCGCGGGCACACGGCGCGTGAAATTCGGCCGCGAGCTCTTCATCGAGCGCGACGACTTCATGGAGAACCCGCCGAAGAAGTTCTTCCGCCTCTCGCCCGGCACCGAGGTACGACTGCGCTATGCCTATTTCATTACCTGCCGAGAAGTCGTGAAGGATCCGGCCGGTAATATCACGGAGTTGCGTTGCACCTACGATCCGGCAACGCGCGGCGGCAATGCGCCGGACGGCCGCAAGGTGAAGGCGACGATCCACTGGGTTTCGGCAGCGGACTCCGTTCCCGCCGAAGTGCGGCTTTACAATCCGCTGTTCGCAAAGCCCGAGCCGGACGTGACGAATTTCGCCAACGACCTCAATCCGAACTCGCTTGAGGTGCTGACCGATGCGCGGGTAGAGCCGGCACTGGTCGCCGACAATTCGCCGGCGCCCGTGCAGTTCGAGCGGCTCGGCTATTTTGCGCGCGACAAGGACTCCGCGCCCGGCAAGCCCGTCTTCAACCGGACCGCCGGCCTGCGCGACAGCTACGCGAAGGCGACCTGAAGAAAAATCCGGGCGTTCTGCACCCGTTCAGGGCGTAAACCCCATCCAACCGATAGTAGCATGCGGCCGGTCGTCGGTTGCAGGCAGTGGCGATGGCGCAGGGGAGGGGTCGCGTTCGCACGTGGGACGTCGCGCGTCCGCGCGGCGTCGCCTGGCCGTCTTCCAGCCAAGCGTTCGGCGGCGCCCGCGAGGCGCTGGAACGCTGGTTCGCAACCGACACGGCGGCCGGACGGCTGTTGCCCTGGCTCGCGGTCTGCTTCGGCGTCGGCATCGTCGTCTACTTCGCGGCAGACCATGAGCCTGTGATCTGGGCCGGGCTCGCGCTCTCCGCCGTCCTCGCTGTCATCACTTACGTCGCTCGCGCGCGCGCCGTCGCGCTGCCGCTGCTCATCGGCGCAACAGCGGCGGCCGCCGGCTTTGCCATCGCGACGATCAAGACCGCGCGGGTTGCGCACCCGATCCTGCAGCACACGGCGTGGAATATCCCGGTCTCCGGTTTCATCGAAGTGCGGGAGGAGCGCGAAAAGACCGACCGCATCGTGGTGCGCATCCATTCGATCGAGGGCCGGCTGCGCGATGCTCCCGAGCGCGTGCGGCTGTCCGTCAAGAAGCGCATGGCGCCGGCGGTTGGCACGTTCGTGCAGGTGACGGCGCGGCTCAATCCGCCGCTGCGCCCGTTGCGCCCTGGCGGTTATGATTTCTCGCGCGATCTCTATTTCCAGCGGATCGGCGCGACCGGCTTTGTCACCGGCGCGATCAGGATCGCCGAGCCGCCGGTGCCGCCGTCGATCTGGGTGCGCTACGCGACCGCGGTCGCGAGCACGCGGGCCGTCATCGACACGCGCATTCGCGCCGCACTGTCGGGGGATGAGGCGGCCATCGCCTCAGCACTGCTGACCGGCACTCGGGATGCGATCACCGCGCCGGTCAACGATGCGCTGTTCATCTCCGGCCTCGGCCACGTGCTGTCGATCTCCGGCTATCACATGGCGGTCGTGGCGGGCATCGTGTTCTTCGCGGTGCGCGCGCTGCTCGCGCTCATCTCCGTGCTTGCGCTGCGTTATGCGATCAAGAAATGGGCGGCGCTCGCGGCGCTTTCCGCGGCTCTGTTCTATCTGCTGTCGGGCGCGGAGGTCGCGACGCAGCGCTCCTTCATCATGACGGCGATCATCCTCGTCGGCGTGATGGTGGACCGCGCCGCGCTCACCCTGCGCAATCTCGCGCTCGCCGCACTCGCGGTGCTCGTCTTCCTGCCGGAAGCCGTGGTGCATCCGAGCTTCCAGATGTCGTTTGCGGCAACCCTTGGGCTCATCTCCGCCTATGAGCGCGGCATTCCCTGGATGCAGGCGGGCGCCGACACGCCGCGTGGGGCGCGCATCGCGCTGTGGGGCGGGCGCGAGATCGCGGCCATGATCGTGGTGTCGCTCGCGGCCGGCTGCGCCACCATGCCTTACGTCGGCTATCACTTTCACCGCCTCGGCCCTTACGGCGTCGTTGCGAACGTACTGGCGATGCCGATCGTGTCGGCCCTGGTGATGCCGGCGGGGCTGCTGGCGATTTTGGCCATCCCGTTCGGCCTCGACGGGCCGCTGTGGCGGCTGATGGGGCTCGGCATCGACTGGATGATCTGGGTGGCGCAGTTCGTGGCGGGCCTTCCCGGCGCGGTCGGCCGGATCGTGGCATTCGGGAGCGGACCCTTGCTCCTCTGTACCGCCGGCCTGTTGCTTTTGTGTTTGCTGCGCTCACACCTTCGCTGGGCGGGTGCCGTCGTGATTGCGATCGCTGCGTTCTGGGCGTTCCGCGCGCCGGTCCCCGATGTTTATGTGGGCAATCGCGGCGATGTGGTCGCGGTGCGCGGCGCCTCGGGCAAGCTTTCGGTGATGCGGACCGCGAATGGCGACACGTTCCCGGTTCGCGAGTGGCTTGCCGCCGATGCGGATGTGCGCACGCCGCGCGATTCCTCGCTCAAGGATGGGGTCGTCTGCGACGAGATCGGATGCGTCGCGCGCCTTGCCGATGGCACGGTTGTGGCGCTGCCGGTCGCGGCGGAAGCCTTTGCGGAGGATTGCGGCCGGGCCTCATTGGTGGTGAGCCAGCGCACTGCGCCGCCGTCCTGCGCGGCGACTGCCATCGACCGCACGATCTGGCCGGGCACCGGCGCGACGGCGCTCTACCGAGCCGGAAGCGGGTGGGAGAGGGTGGTGGCCTATCCGCCCGGATACGACCGGCCATGGGCACGGTCGGTCAGATCGCGCGGCGAAGGCGCTGCGCCCTCATCGAGGGCGCCGCGTGATGCGACGCCCCGATCGGAGGATCTCGGCGCGGACGATTGACGCCGCGCTCAATATTTCCGGAACAGCCCCACCAGCTTGCCCTGCACGCGCACGCGATTGGGCGGCAGGATGCGCACCTCGTAGGCACTGTTCGCCGGCTCGAGCGCGATCGACGCACCGCGACGGCGGAAGCGCTTCAAGGTCGCCTCCTCCTCGTCGATCAACGCGACCACGATATCGCCGGTGTCAGCCATGTCACCCTTGCGGATGAGTACCGTGTCGCCCTCGAGAATGCCGGCGTCGATCATCGAGTCGCCGCGCACTTCGAGCGCGAAGTGGTCGCCGGTGGCAAGCAGGTCGGGCGGGACCTGGATGGTATGGCTCCGGGTCTGGATCGCCTCGATCGGGGTGCCGGCAGCGATACGCCCCATGACCGGGATCGTGACCGGGCGGCCGCCTTCATCGTCGGCGCCCGCACGAACGCGTCCGAGGTCGCCCTCGATCACCGACGGGGTGAAACCGCGCCGGGCGCCCACGCCCTGTCCGACAGGCTCGGGCAGCTTGATCACTTCAATCGCGCGCGCGCGGTTCGGCAGGCGGCGGATGAAGCCGCGCTCCTCCAGGGCGGTGATCAGGCGGTGGATGCCGGATTTGGAGCGCAGATCGAGCGCGTCCTTCATCTCGTCGAAGGACGGCGGGATGCCGCTTTCCTTGAGCCGCTCGTGAATGAAGCGCAGCAGCTCGAATTGCTTCCGGGTCAGCATCGAAGCCCCTTGTGTTGACGGCACGTTAGCCGGGTCGAGACTCACTCGAAACAAATCATGAACGGACACTATATGTTCGATACTTGTTCCGCAACCCTTTAATTTGAGGTGAACAAGTCGAGAGATCGCAAAAGGCGCGGCTTAATCGTCCAGCTTAACGAATTGGCAGGGCGAGCCGGCCGGAGCCGCGGGCGTAAAGCGCTCCCGGACCACCAGACAGTCGGCGGCGGCGAGCGGGACCAGCATGGAGGAATCCTGGTTCGTGAAGGGGGTCGCCACCCAAGTGCCATCCCGAAGCGCGAGTGTCGCGCGCATGTACTCTTCACGCTCGTCGTTTGCCGGCAGGTCGCGGCCGAGCACTCCCTTGGCAAGGGAGTGCTCTATGTCAGTGCGGCCGGTGAGCTTGCGGATCAGCGGCGCGACGAACAGAACCGAACACACGTAGGCCGAGACCGGATTGCCCGGCAGCCCGAGCACCCGCATGCCCCTGAGCAGCCCGAACATCATCGGCTTTCCGGGCCGCATCGCGATGCGCCAGAACGAGAGCGCCACCCCCTCCGCGGCGAGCGCGGGCTGCACCAGATCGTAGTCGCCCGCGGATGCGCCGCCGGCCGTGACCAGCACGTCCGTCCCGAGGTCGCGCGCCCGGCGAAAGCCGGCGATCGTCTCCTCCAGGCGATCGGGGAGGATGCCGAGATCGATGACGTCGGCACCCTCGCGGCGCGCGACGGCGGCGATCGTGAACGCGTTGGAGTGGACGATCTGTCCGGGGCCCGGTTCGGTCCCGGGAGGCACCAGCTCATCACCGGTTGCGACCACGGCGACCTTGGGGCGGCGGTACACCGGCAGTGCCGGATGGTTCATGGCAGCAGCAAGCGAGACATCCCGCCCGGTGAGCCGGCGGCCTTGTCTCAGTCGAATGTCGCCCTTGCGGAAATCGAGTCCGCCCGCGCGCACATTGCGCCCGCGCGCAGCCGGCGTGTTGACGATCACCGTGTCGCCTTCGCGCGCGGTGTTCTCCTGGATCACCACCGTGTCGGTGCCGGGCGGCAGCACGCCGCCGGTAAAGATGCGCGCGGCCTCGCCCTTGCCGACGGTGCCGGCGAACGGCCGCCCGGCGGCCACCTCGCCGATGAGTTTCAGCCGGGAGGGCGCATTCGCAACATCCTCGCCGCGCACCGCATATCCGTCCATCGCCGACACATCATCCGGCGGCTGCGTACGCCGCGCGCTCAAATCCTCGGCCAGCACGCGGCCTTCGGCTTCCGCGAGCGGCACGTGCTCGACCGGCAGGGGCTCGACGCCTTCGAGCACGCGCGCGAGTGCATCGGGGACAGGGAGCAGCGCCATCTCACGCCCCCTTTTTGCGATCAGATTTGGCGCGATAGACGCCGGACTTGCCGCCCCGCTTCTCGATCAGGCGGATGCCCTCGATGCGCATGCCGCGCTCGATCGCCTTCACCATGTCGTAGATGGTGAGGCAGGCCACCGACACAGCGGTCAGCGCCTCCATCTCGACGCCAGTCTGGCCCTTGAGCTTGGCGGTCGCGCGGACGGTCAGACCCGGCAGCTTCGCGTCCGGGACGATGTCCAGTTCGACCTTGGTCAGCGCGAGCGGATGGCAGAGCGGGATCAGCTCGTGCGTCTTTTTCGCCGCCATGATGCCGGCGATGCGTGCGGCGCCGAGCACGTCCCCTTTTTTGGCGTCGCCCTTGAGCACCAGTCGAAGCGTCTTGCGCGTCATCACGACGCGGCCTTCCGCGACCGCGATGCGCTCGGTCGCGGACTTGTCGGACACGTCGACCATGCGGGCTTCGCCGCGTTTCCCTAGATGGGTGAGCTTCGCCATCGCGTCATTCGGCAGCCGATATCTGTGCGGGGTGACGCGCGAGCAGCGCTTTGGTCGCGGCGGAAACATCTTTCTGCCGCATCAGGCTTTCGCCGATCAGGAAGGTGGTGACGCCAACTCCTGCGAGCCGCGCCAGATCGGTCGGCGTGAACAGTCCGCTCTCGCCGACCACAACATAATCCTTCGGGATCATCGGCGCGAGGCGCTCCGTTGTCTCGAGCGTGGTTTCGAAGGTCTTCAGGTTGCGATTGTTGATCCCGATCAGGCGCGACTTGAGCCGCAGCGCGCGGTGCAGCTCCGGCTCGTCGTGCACCTCGACCAGCACGTCCATGCCGTAGCCGACAGCCGCCTCTTCCAGCGCGCCTGCGGCCGCGTCATCGACCGAGGCCATGATGATCAGGATGGCGTCGGCGCCCCAGGCGCGCGCTTCAGCCACCTGATAGGGCTCGAACATGAAGTCCTTGCGCAGCACCGGCAGCGCGGTCACGGCGCGCGCCTGGGTCAGAAATTCGGGCCTGCCTTGAAACGAGGGCGCGTCGGTCAGCACCGAGAGGCACGCAGCCCCGCCAGTCTCATAGGCGCGGGCGAGCGCCGGCGGATCGAAGTCGGCGCGGATCAGGCCTTTCGAGGGGCTTGCCTTCTTGATCTCGGCAATCAGCGCGTAGTCGCCCGCCGCGCGCTTGCGCTCGATCGCGGCGAGGAAGCCACGCGGGGCGGGCGCTGCCTTGGCGGCCGTCTCGACTTCGGCAAGCGGTCGCGCACGCTTGGCGGCTGCGATCTCCTCGCGCTTGTAATTCTCGATCTTGGCGAGGATGTCGGTCATGCTTTCCCTTGGCACATGATCTTGTCCGAAAACCGGTTCCCACTTTTCGGGATCATGTGCTTGCGTTGGACACCGCGATCAACCGATCGAGCCGCCCTTCGGCTTCCGCGCTGTCGAGCGACTTTGCCGCAACGCTAAGGCCTTCCTTCAGGTCCTTTGCCTTTCCGGCGACCACGATGGCGGCGGCCGCATTGAGCAGCGCCACGTCGCGGAACGGGCCCTTCTTGCCCTTGAGCACCTCGAGCAGGGCCGCGGCATTGGACTCCGCGTCGCCGCCGCGCAACTGCTCGGGCTTTGCCGGCGCAAGCCCCACATCCTCCGGCTTGATCTCGAAGGTCGTGACCTTGCCGCCATCGAGCGCCGCAACCGCGGTCGATCCGGATGTGGTGATCTCGTCGAGCCCGTCGGAACCGTGCACCACGTAGGCGCGCTCGCTGCCGAGGTTCTTGAGCACATTTGCGAGCGGCTCGACCCACTGACGCGAGAAGACGCCGACCATCTGGCGCTTCACGCCGGCCGGATTGGAAAGCGGGCCGAGCAGATTGAAGATGGTGCGCGTGCCGAGCTCCACCCGCGTCGGTCCGACATGTTTCATCGCGGGATGATGCGCAGGCGCGAACATGAAGCCGATGCCGGCTTCGTAGATGCAGCGCGTGATCTCGTCAGGGCGCAGGTCGATCTTCACGCCGAGGGCGCCGAGGACGTCGGCCGCGCCGGAGCGCGACGAGAGTGCGCGGTTGCCGTGCTTGGCGACCGGAATTCCGGCGCCCGCCACGATGAAGGCGGCGCAGGTCGAGATGTTGTAGGAGCCCGACGCATCGCCGCCCGTGCCGACCACGTCGATCGCGTCCGGGGGCGCGGCGACCTTCTGCATCTTGGCGCGCATGGTCGAGACCGCGCCGGTGATCTCGTCGACGGTCTCGCCGCGCAGGCGCAATCCCATCAGGAAACCGCCCATCTGCGACGGCGTTGCCTCGCCGGACATCATGTAGTCGAAGGCCTTGGTGGACTCGTCGCGCGTCAGCGTCGCACCGGTCGCGACCTTGCCGATCAGCGTCTTGAAATCGTCCATGGGTCAATGCGCCTTGCGCCGGCCAGTCGCGGAATTCCAGGCGGCGGCGAGATCGAGGAAGTTTTTCAGGATCAGGTGGCCGTTTTCCGAGGCGATGCTCTCGGGGTGAAACTGCACACCGTGTGTCGGATAGCTCTTGTGCGCCGCGCCCATCAAGAGGCCGTCGGCCTGGGCGGTCACGGCAAGCTCGCCGGGTAGCGTGTCGCGGTCGACCACGAGGGAATGGTAGCGCGTCGCCTTGAACGGGCCGTTGATGCCGCGGAACACGCCCTGGCCCTGATGCGTGATCTCCGAGAGCTTGCCATGCACCGGCACGGGCGCGCGCACGACCTGGCCGCCGAAGGCCTGGCCGATCGACTGCAGGCCGAGGCAAACGCCGAACAGCGGAATGGTCGGTGCGGCTTCGCTCACCAGATCGAGGCAGATGCCGGCCTCGTTCGGGGTGCAGGGACCGGGCGAGAGCACGATCGCATCCGGATCGGCGTCCACAACCGCCCGCGCCGAGACCTTATCGTTGCGATGCACGGCGACCTCGGCCCCCAGCTCGCCGAGATAGTGGACGAGATTGAAGGTGAAGCTGTCGTAATTGTCGATCAGGACAATCATGCGCCCGGCCAAAGGTTTAGAGCGGTCTTAACGGTCCGGCGGGCAGGGGGTCAAGGAGAACGGCGGAGGCTGCCTAACAGGTGCCGCAAGACCACGCATTCCCGTCGTGCTGCCAATGATAGGGCACGTGTTTCGGTTCGAGCCGGGTCCCGAACGTCACGTCGTGGAGCGCGTCGAACAGGCCGCCGTGCGAAACGAACAGGAGTCTCCGATCGGGATGCAATGTCAGCCATTTGCCGAGCACACGCACCGTCCGCGCGCGGGTCTCGTGCCATTGCTCGGCATCGGGCGGGAGGTGCTTGACCAATCGTTCGTGCGGCTGAAGTCCGAACCGGGTCTTCACGTCGTTCACGACCATGCCCTCGAAGCGGCCGAAATGCCGTTCCTTCAGCTCATCGTCGAACAGCAAGGTCCTGTCCGATTGCGCCGCAACGATCTCGGCAGTCCTGCGTGCGCGCATGAGCGGACTGGCGATAATGAGATCGACAGGGCGCTGCGCAAGAATTCGTGCGGCCTCGTGCGCCTGAGCAAGCCCGAGTTCGTTGAGCGGAATATCGGTGTGCCCCTGAAAGCGGCCCTCGACATTCCATTGAGTCTGCCCGTGGCGCAGGAAATAGAAGCTTCGCTTCGGCAGGTCCGAAGTCATTTCGGCAAATCGAGGTCCGGAATGGGAGTCAGCATATCCTGCATGCGTTTGTTGATCTCCTCGGTCGAGAGGTTTGGCGTCACGCGCTTCACTTCCTTCTCCCCGAAATGGGCGAGCTGCGGGACGAGCAGAACGGCTGCAAGAACCAGCCATTGCGCGATGAGGAACGGAAACAGCGCGCGCAGCAGGGGGACAAGCGAGCCCGAATAGCGCAGCGTGCCGCGCACCATCATCAGCGCGTAGCCGACCGGCGGCAGCAGGAAACTTGTCTGCAAGGTAAGAATGAGCAGCACCGCAACCCAGCGCGCGTCGGCGACGCGGATCAGCAGCGGCGGTACCACGATCGGCACGATCACGAAGATGATCTCGAAGGCATCGAGCACGAAGGCGCAGAGCCCGATTGCGAGCAGCACGATCGCGACGACGGCGAGATCGTTGCCCGGCAGCGCCGCGACCCAGTCGGCGACGAGACGGTCGGTGCCGACGATACGCAGCATCAATGTGAGCGTGGTGGCGCCAATGAGCAGCGCAAACAGGGCGCCGGTCATCGCCATCGCCTGATTGAGTACGTCGCGCAGCACGCCACCGCGCAGGCGTCCGGTGACAAGGCCTCCGGTGAACAGCACGAAAGCGCCGAGCGCCGCCGCTTCGACCGCATAGAAGAATCCGAGCGCGACCGCGCCAAGCAGGATCAACAGGAAGGTCACCGTGATGATCGCAAGCAGCACCTCCTTGCGTGTCGGTTTCTCTTCCGGCGCCCGGTCCGCGGCGGGCAGGCGGCGGCCAGCAAGCCAGGCCGCGATCAGGCAGAGCACGAGGAACAGTCCCGCCGGCGCGAGCGCGCCGTGAAAGATATCTTGCGTGTTGATCACGCGGTCGGTGCGTCCGGTCGTGGTGACCGCGATGGTGTGAGCGCCGAGCATGGCGTCGCCGAGCAGGATCAGCACCAGCGATGGCGGGATCACCACGCCAAGCGTACTCGCGACCGCGACGAGGGCGGCGCGCGTCGGCTCGGGCACGCCGTGGCGTTCGAGCCGCGGGGCGACAACGCGCGAGAGCGCGAGCACGCTTGCGCCGACCGAGCCGTTCATCGGCCCGAGCAGCGCGCCGAGGATCGTGCCGGACATCAGTTGCGCCGCGGGGCCGCGCGGCAGCACCGCGAGGCAGGTGCGGTAGAGCGCCTCGGCGACGGGCAGCCGGTCCAGCAGCAGGCCCATCAGCACATAGAGCGGCAGCGCCTGAAGGAGATCGTTCTCCATAAGGTTGACCAGCCGGCCGGGCAGCGCGGAGAGGAGGGACAAGGGCACGGCCCCGGCGAGGACACTGAAGACCGCACCGAAGGTCGCAACGGTGATCAGCACGAAGGCGGCGGGGAGGCCGGTGAACACGATGCCGAGCCCGACCAGCACGAGGAGAACGAGGCCGAGTTCAGGCATCGCTCGCTCCCGCGCGCGGGCGCGCGATGTCGATGATCGCCTGCAGCAGCACGAGGCCGGCAAGCAGCCAGAGCGCAAGCTTGATGATGAAGTAACCGGGATTGTAGGTGTCGGCGAATGCTTCCAGCGCCCGCACCGACGACATGACCAGGTTCGCCCCGCCGACGATCACGTAGAGCGACCACGGCAAAAGTCCGAGAAGCGCAATGAGCCGCGCGAGCAAAAGTCGCGTGCGCTCGGAATAATGGCGCGCCAACGCATCGGCAGCGAGATGCGTGTGCGCGCGCGTTGCCGCCGTGAACGCCATCGCGACATAGAGGGCAAACAGCCACTGGCCAAGGTCGTTGGCGTCGCGCGAGTAGGCACGGACAACGTCGCGCAGTGGCCATTGCAGGAACAGCAGCAGGACAACGGGCAACAGCAGCCAGCGTCCGCCGGAAAGGATCGCGGCGACGAGCCGGTCGAGACCGCCGATCAGGCGCGTCATCTTGGTCGATTTGGTCCTGCGTTCCCCCGGCGGGATGATCGGCCAGCTTTTGTGCGAAGTCTACTGGCTCACTGCCCGCGCTTTGCGGCACTCGCGAACCGGCGCGCCTCTTCGGCAGCACGGAATAGCGCCTTCGCTTTATTCACGCATTCCTGCTGCTCGAAGCCGGGATCTGAGTCCGCCACAATCCCGGCGCCAGCCTGCACGTACATCACGCCGTCCTTGATGAGCGCAGTACGCAGCACGATGCAGGTGTCCATCTCGCCGGTCGCCGAGAAATAGCCGACCGAACCCGCGTACAGTCCGCGCTTTTCCTTCTCAAGTTCGTCGATGATCTCCATCGCGCGCACCTTCGGCGCGCCTGACACCGTGCCAGCGGGAAATCCGGCGGCGAGCGCGTCGATCGCATCGTGGCGTCCGGAAAGCTTGCCCTCGACGTTCGAGACGATGTGCATCACGTGGCTGTAGCGCTCGATGAAGAACTGGTCGGTCACCTTGACGGTGCCGATCTCGGCGACACGCCCGACATCGTTGCGGCCGAGGTCGAGCAGCATCAGGTGCTCGGCGCGCTCCTTCGGGTCGGCGAGCAGGCGCTCCTCATAGGCCTTGTCCTCGTGCGGGGTGTCGCCGCGCGGCATGGTGCCGGCGATCGGCCGCACTGTGACGACGCCATCGCGCAAGCGCACCAGGATTTCGGGGCTCGAGCCCGCGACAGCGAAGCAGCCGAAGTCTAGGAAGAACAGGAACGGCGCCGGGTTCACCCGGCGCAGCGCACGGTAGAGCGATAAGGGCGGCAGCGCGAACGGCGCCTCGAAGCGCTGCGAGAGCACGACCTGAAAGATATCGCCGGCCGCGATGTACTCCTTGGCGCGCGCGACCATCGCCTTGAATTCGTCCGGCGTGGTGTTCGAGGTCGGCGGCACGGCAAGCGGGCCCGCGGGCGCGCCCGCCTCCTCCTTGTCGAGCGGACGGTCGAGCGCATCGAAGATCGCCGAGAGGCGCTCGGAGGCGCGGCTGAGTGCGGCCGCCGCACTCACGCCCGGCTCGGGCCGCACCGGCGTCACGACCGTGATCGCATCAAGAACCGCGTCGAACACGATCACGACCGTGGGACGCAACATGATCGCGTCGGCGAGGCCGATCGGGTCCGGATTGGGCGACGGCAATTCCTCCATCAGCCGCACCATGTCGTAGCCGAGATAGCCGAACAGGCCGGCGACCATGGATGGAAGCTTTTCAGGGAGTGCGATGCGGCTTTCCGCGATCAGCGCGCGCAGGGCCTGCAGCGGGGGCTCAGCGCAGGGCGCAAACGCCTCGGCTTTGCTCCGCGCCACGCGATTGATCTCGGCGCGCGTGCCGACCGCGCGCCAGATGACATCCGGATCGAGGCCGATGATGGAATAGCGGCCGCGCACCGCGCCGCCCTCGACCGATTCGAACAGGAAGCTGTTGGCGCGCCCGCCGGCGACTTTGAGAAATGCCGAGACCGGCGTCTCCAGATCGCCGACCAGCGTGGTCCAGACCACCTGCGGCTCTCCGCGCGCATAGCGGGCCGCGAAATCCTCGGCGGCCGGCTCGATCTGCATCAGTATTCGCTGCCGCCCGAAACGCTCCGGCGCACCGCATCCATGTTGATGGTCGCGCCCAGATCGGTCTGCAGTCGTGCAACATATTGCGCCAGCAGATCTTCGGTGATCGCGCGGCGCATCGCGTCGTCGATCTTGCGGCCGTCGGTCGAGGCTGCATCGAACGTCGGCACTGAGATGTCGGTCACGTGGAAGATGATGCGCTCGGTTGCTTCCTTGCCCTCGGCGCTGCCAACGCCGTCTTTCGGGGTCTCGAACATGCCGCTCACGACGGCCGCGGGCATCGAACCGGCATTGCCGGAGCGCTTGATGCCGAACGTGGTCTGGACATTGAGACCCTCAGCCGCGGCGACGTCGTTGAGCGAGGTCCCGCCCTTCATCTTTTCGACGATCTCGTTCGCCTTGGCCTTGAGCCGCTCGGCGATCTGATCCTGACGCCAGCGCTCCTCGACCTGCGCGCGGACCTCGTCGAGCGGGCGTTCGCGCGAGGGCTTCACGCCCAATACGTCGAACCAGAGATAGCCCCCGCCGGTCATCTGTATCGGCTCGTTCTCGACGCCGACATCCGAGTTGAACACGCCGGAAATGAGGTTGGCAGGCGGCAGGTCGCCGATGAGCTTGCCATCAGGGTCGCGTCCCTGACGGTCGATTGCGTCGATTGTGCGCGCCTTCAGGCTGAGCTTCTGGGCGATTTCCGTCAGGCGCGAGCCGGCGGCGCGCTCGTCCTCCACCTTGTCGTGGATCGCAGCGATGTCGCCGCGCGCGCGATCGGTCGCGATCGCCTGCTTGATCTCGGCCGCCACTTGGTCGAATGGCTTGACGTTCTCCGGCTCGATCTTCGCCACGTGCACCAGCATGGTGCCGAACATGCCTTTGATCGGGGCGCTGGTTTCGCCTTCCTTGAGTGCGAAGGCCGCATCCGCGACCGCCCGGTCGATGATGCCTGATTTCGCGACCAGGCCGAGGTCGATGTCTTTCTCCGACAGGCCGCGCTCCTTGGCGAGCGCCTCGAAGGTCAGCTCCGACTTCTCGAGGCGCGCGCGTGCCGCCTGCGCTTCCTCTGCGTTCGGGAATGCAATCTGCTCGATGCGGCGACGCTCCGGCGTACCGAAGCGGTTCGGGTTTGCATCGTAGAAGTGCTTCGCGTCGGCGTCGGTCACGTCGGAAGGCTTGGCGAGGTCCGCAGGGGAAACCGAGAGCAGCGCGACGGTACGAAATTCGGGCGCGCGGAAGTCGCTCTTGTGCTCGTCGTAGTATTTCGCGATCTGCTCGGGCGTCGGCGCCGGAATCTCGCCGGCCTTTGCGCCGTCCAGCACCACATAGTCGATCGCGCGCTGCTCGTTGTCGTAGCGGTTCTGCGCGTCCGCCATGGTCTTCGGCGGCGCCAGCTCGGCGCTGACGGTATCAGCAACTTCGCGCCGCATGGTGAGGCGCTTCTGCTCGGCAGTGAAACGCTGCTCGGTGAAGCCCGCGTTGCGGATGATCTGCTCGAACCGTGCGTGGTCAAACTGGCCGGTCGGCGACTTGAACGTCGGGTCTTTCATGATCTGCTTTGCGACTTCGGCATCCGAGACATTGAGCCGAAGCTGATGCGCACGCTGGTCGAGCGCGGCTTCTGCGACCAGCTGGCCGACGAGCTGCTGGTCGAGCCGCAAGAGCCGTGCCTGCTCCGGCGTGATCGGGCGGCCAAGCTCGCGCCCGAGCTGCTGGATGCGGTCGTTGTAGATCTGGCGGAACTGCTCGGTGGTGATCTCGGTCGAGCCGATCTTCGCAACGGTGGAGCGGCCGAAGCCACGGAAGATGTCGCCGATACCCCAGATGGCGAAGCTCACGGCGATCATGCCAAGCACGACCGCCATCACAATCCGCCCGAGCCAGTTGGCGGAGGCCTGACGCATACCGCGAAGCATGAAAGTCCTTTAGTTCGTAAGGGGATATCGGCCAGCGCGCCGTTGGTCCCGCGAGGGCGCGCATCATAGGGATGGCGGCCCTGCCTCGCAACTTGATCGCTACTGGCGACACTTACGCCGGTTTGCTAACGCCCTACACTGGCACATCGGGGCGAATTGATGACCGTGCAACGGCGGCCGCTCGTCGCGGGCAACTGGAAAATGAACGGACTCAGGCCCGCAGCGGCCGAGCTCGGCAAGATCGCCCAGGGCTCAGCCAGCTTGCCGAACGCCGACCTGCTGGTATGTCCGCCTGCAACGCTGGTCATGATGTTCGCTTCGGCGACGCACGGGTCGAAGGTCGCCATCGGCGCGCAGGACTGTCATGCCGAGCCCTCCGGCGCCTTCACGGGCGATATTTCCGCCGAGATGCTCGCCGATGCGGGGGCGACGGCGGTGATCGTGGGCCATTCGGAACGGCGCACCTATCACCATGAGACGGATTCCATGGTCCGCGCCAAGGCGCTCGCCGCGTGGCGCGCCGGACTGACCGCCATCGTGTGCATCGGCGAGACGAAAGAGCAGCGCGCCGCCAAAC
>Ga0310810_10001044_pt1 | contig 28254 bp, 23 predicted proteins | sample NCmetagenome_FD_207641 | JGI IMG/M metagenome (GOLD analysis project Ga0310810, IMG submission 207641) | Soil microbial communities from experimental microcosm in Duke University, North Carolina, United States - NC | ecosystem: Engineered > Artificial ecosystem > Soil microcosm > Unclassified ...
GGCGAGCGCCGCGCCGTGGACGGGACCGGCGCCGCCGAGCACCACGAGCGCGAACTGCCGCGGGTCATAGCCGCGCTTGATCGTCACCAGACGGATTTGATCCGCCATGCGCGCGTTGACGACCCGATGAATGCCGGCCGCCGCGGTGACGGTGTCCACGCCGAGACGGCGGCCGATCGCGGCGACCGCGCGCTCGGCGGCCGCCACGTCGAGCGTCATCGCTCCGCCGGCAAAGCGCCCGGGATTGAGATAGCCGAGCACGACGCTCGCGTCGGTCACCGTCGCCTCGTCGCCGCCCCGGCCATAACACGCGGGCCCGGGCTCGGCGCCTGCGCTGCGCGGCCCGACGCGCAGCCCACCGGCCGCGTCGATCCACGCGATGCTGCCGCCGCCCGCGCCGATCGTGTTGACGTCCACCATCGGCGTCCGCACCGGATACGATCCGATCGCACCCTCGCTGGCCAGCAGCGGCCGTCCCTCGCGCACCACCGCCACGTCGTTGCTCGTGCCGCCCATGTCGAGCGAGACGAAATCACGCACGCCCGCGCGCTCGGCCGCGAACGCCGCGCCGATCACGCCGCCCGCCGGTCCGGAGAGAAACAGCGTGACGGGCTGCTGCGCGGCCAGCGCGGCGGAGACGATGCCACCGCGCGAGCGCATGATCAGTGGCACGCCCGGCACGCCGAGCTCGCGCAGCGTGTCGGCGAGTCCGGCGAGGTAGCGCTTCACCACGGGACCGAGGTAGGCGTCGAACGCGGTCACGCACAGCCGCTCGTACTCACGGAACGTCGGATCGACCTCGCACGACAGCGAGACGCTGATCTCGGGCGCGAGCTCCGCGATGATCTCCCGCGTGCGGCGCTCGTGCACCGGGTTGACGAACGAGAACAGATAACAGACCGCGATGGCCTGCACACCCTGGGCGCGCAGCCGTTGCGTCGCCGCGCGCACGCCGTCCTCGTTCAACGGGACGAGCACGTGGCCCTTCGCGTCGAGGCGCTCGCGGATCCCGACGCGACGCCGCCGCGGCGCCAGGAACGTCGGCACCTCCGGATCCATGCCGAGGTCGTACATCCGCGAGCGCTTCATGCGCCCCAGCTCGAGCACGTCCTCGAAGCCCTCGGTGGTCAGAATCGCGGTCACCGCGCCCTTCTGCTCGAGAATGGCGTTGGTCGCGATGGTCGTGCCGTGGATGAAGCGCTCGACGTCGCCCGGCTTCGATCGCGCCGCCGCGAGCACCGCACGAGTGGCGGCCGCGATGCCCTCGAGCAAGTCCTTGGGCGTGCTCGGCACCTTGGCCAGCGTCAGCCGGCCGTCGGCATCGAGCGCGACGATGTCGGTGAACGTGCCACCGATGTCCACACCGATCTGCACGAAGCGCCCTCCCGGAGGCGCTCACGTTACCATACCCGCCATGCGTGACCTCCTGAACCGCCTCGACGCCTGGCGCGATGAGCAGATCGAATTCCTCGCCCGCCTGGTGAACCACGACAGCGGCACCGACGACGTGCTCGACGTCAACCGCGTCGGCGCCATTCTTGCCGAGCGGCTCGAGCGCCTGGGGTTCACCGTGCGCCGCGTGCCGAGCGAGCGCTTCGGCGATCACCTGGTCGGCGACAAGCCGGGCACGGGCCCCAAGCGCTTCCTGTTCGTCGGCCACTACGACACCGTCTTCCCCTCGGGCACCGTCAAGCACCGGCCGTTTCGCATCGACGCGGAGGGCCGCGCGTGGGGGCCCGGTGTGTACGACATGAAGGGCGGGCTCGCCGCCGTGCTCTATGCGCTGCGCGCACACGCCGAGGCGCGCACGACGACGTGGCGGGAGACGAACGTCAGCGTCGTGTTCAACTCCGACGAGGAGCGGCTGTCACCGACCTCGCGCCCCGTGATCGAGGCCGAGGCCCGGCGCGCACACAGCGTCGGCATCCTCGAGCCCGCGCGTCCGGGTGGTGAATACGTCATGGCGCGCAAGGGCGCCGGCACGTTCTCTCTCGAGGTGAAAGGCAAGTCATCGCACGCGGGGCTGCAGCCCGAGCTCGGCGCGAGCGCCATCGCGGACCTCGCGCACAAGATCGCGGCGCTGCACGCGCTCACGGATTTTTCTCGCGGCACCACCGTGAACATCGGAACCGTGCGCGGCGGCGAGCGTCCCAATGTCGTGGCCGATCGCGCGTTCGCCGAGATCGATCTGCGCGCGTGGAGTGCGGCCGACGCCGAGGTCGCCATCGCCGCCATGCGGAAGATCTGCGAGCCCGCCCACGTGCCGGGCACGACGGCGCGCTTCTCGGGTCAGATCAGCTTTCCGCCCTGGCCGCCTGGCCTGCCCGGCACCGAGCGCTTGCTCGAAATCATGCGCGCGGCCGGCCGTGACGTCGGCGTCGACGTGCGCGCGATCAAGACGGGCGGCGGCTCGGACGGCAATCACACGTCCGCGATTGCGCCCACGCTCGACGGCATGGGCCCGAAAGGCAGCCGCGCCCACAGCGAGGAAGAATTCATCGAGATCGCGACGCTCCTGGAGCGCACGAAGATGCTCGCACTCTTCCTGGATCACTGGAGCAAGGAGTTCGTGATCTGATCGGTGCCGCCATCCGTCGCAACGAAGATCCTCGGCTGCTGCGCGGGCTCGGCTGCTTCGTGGCGGATATTTCTCCGGCAGGCGTGCTGCATGCCGCGTGCGTGCGGAGCCCGCATGCCCGGGCGCGCATCCGGGCGATCGATGTGTCGCGCGCCAGCGCACAGCACGGCGTGCAGCTGGTGATGACGGCCGCCGAGCTCGGCCCGCTGAATCAGCCCACGCCGCTGCTGATTCCGCATCCCGAGCTCGCGCATCCGCGTACCCCGTACCCGCTCGCCGTCGACGAGGTCCGCTACGCCGGCGAGCTGATCGCGCTGGTCGTGGCCGACGATCGCTATCTCGCCGAGGATGCCGCGCGACTCGTCGATGTCGAGTACGAGCCTCTGCCGGCCGTCGTCGATCTCGAGGCGGCCGGTGCCGATGGTGCTCCGCGTGTTCACGCGGACGTCCCCGGCAACCGGGCCGCGCGCGTCGCGCAGCGTGTCGGCGATCCCGACGCCGCGTTCGCGCGTGCCGCGCACGTGTTCCGCGAGCGGCTCGCCATCGAGCGCAGCTGCGGCAGCCCGCTCGAGACGCGCGGCATCGTCGCCGACTGGGACGGGCGCACGCAGATGCTCAAGGTGTGGATCTCCACGCAGGCGCCGCTGCCGATCAAGAACGGGCTCGCGCGGCTCTTCGGCCTGCCGGAATTCAAGGTTGAGGTGATGGCGCCCGACGTCGGCGGCGGCTTCGGCACAAAGATCATGCTGTTCTATCCGGAAGAGATCGTCGTGCCGGCGGCCGCGATGCGTCTGGGCCGCGCGGTGAAGTGGATCGAAACCCGCGCGGAGCATCTCACGGCGTCCAGCCAGGAGCGCGGCCAGCTTCATGAGGTCGAGGTCGCGACGGACGAGACCGGCCGCATCCTGGGTCTGCGCGATCGCTTCCTGCACGACGCCGGCGCGTACACGCCGTACGGCATCATCGTGCCGCTCATCACGGCGACGCAGCTCCCGGGACCGTACACGCTGCGGCACTACGCCGTCGACTTCGAGGTCCGCTACACCAACAAGGTGATGGTCACGCCCTACCGCGGCGCCGGGCGACCGCACGGCGCGTTCGTCATGGAGCGGATGATCGGGCGCATCGCACGCGAGCTCGACCTGGAGCCGAGCGAAGTCCGACGCCGGAATTTCATCGCGCCCGACCAGTTTCCGTGGGATGTCGGACTGACGTTCCAGGACGGCGGGCCGACGCGCTACGACAGCGGCGACTACCCGGCGGGACTGGAGATGGCACTGCAGCGTATCGGCTTTGCGAATTTCCGCGCTCGTCAGCGCGTCGCGCGCGCGCAGGGACGCCACCTCGGGCTCGGCGTCGCGTGCTACGTCGAAGGCACCGGGATCGGACCGTACGAAGGCGCGCACGTCCGCATCGAGCCGAGCGGCACGGTATACGTCGCGACGGGCCTCACCACCCAGGGCCAGGGCCACTACACCACGTTCGCGCAGATCGCTGCCGAAGCGCTCGGGTGCGACCCGCGCGACGTCACCGTCGTGACCGGCGACACGAGTCGCTTCAACTGGGGCGCGGGCACGTTTGCGAGCCGCGCGCTCGTCACCGCGGGCAACGCCGTCGCGAGCGCCGCGGCGAAGGTGCGCGAGAAAGCGCTGCGCATCGCGGCCGAGCTCCTGGAGGTCGCGCCGCAGGATCTCGAGGTTCGCGACGGCGCGGTCAGCGTCAAAGGCGTTCCCGATCGGCGGCTCGCCCTCGGCGCGCTCGCGACGGTCGCAAATCCGATTCGCTACGCGTACGGCAAGGACGCCGCCGAGGCGGCCTTGCGTCTGGTCAAGCCGCGCGCGGGGCCCGTCCTGCGCGAAGGCGAAGAACCGGGTCTGGAAGCGCGCGGCTACTACGCCCCGTCGCAGGCAACGTTTGCGAGCGGCTGTCATGCGGCGATCGTCGAGGTCGACGTCGAGACCGGCGTCGTGCGCGTGCTCGAGTACGTCGTCCAGCACGACTGCGGCCGAATCGTGAACCCGGCCATCGTCGATGGGCAGATCCACGGCGGCGTGGCGCAAGGCCTCGGCGGCGCGCTCTACGAGAAGCTCGCGTTCGACGCCGCGGGCCAGCCGCTCACACAGACGTTCCTGGACTTCCACGTGCCGACCGCGACCGAGGTCCCGTCGATCGACGTGACGCACCTCGAGACGCTTTCGCCGCTCAACCCGCTGGGCGTCAAGGGCGTCGGCGAGGCGGGCGCCATTCCGGTACCGGCGCTCATCGCCGAAGCGCTCGAGGATGCGCTGGCGCCCTTTGACGTCCGCGTGCGCGAGATGCCGCTCACGCGCGACCGCATCCGCGCGCTGATCCGCGGCACCGCCGGCGGCGGCTGACGTCGTTACGGCTTGTAGTTCACCTTCGCCGGCAGCACACGGCGCATGAGATCCGGATAGAGGAACCCGTTGTAGTCGAGCGGCTTCGTCAGCTTGCCCTGCTGCTTCAGCTGCGACTCGGCCAGCCGGAACATACTCACGGTGAAGTCGTCGAAGACCATCTCGAACCGAAGCTTGGTCATGAGCTGCTCGACGAGCGGCGGATCCAGGTTTCGGAGAAAGTCGGACACGTCCTTCGCCGCCCGTTTGCGATCGCTGTTGATGAGGTCGGTGGCTTCGACGAGCGCGCGCACGAACGCGTCGGCCGCCGCCGGATTCTTCTGGATCCAGCCGCGGTTCATGTAGATGTACACGCCCTGCTCGAGAATGCCTTCCTGATCACGGAGGACCTTCGTATTCTTCACGGCGGCCAGCCCGCGCGTGATCCACGGCTCCCACACGGCGTAGGCGTCGATGTTGCCGCGCTCGAGCGCGGCGACCATCTCCGGCGCCTCGACGTTGACGACGGTGTAGTCGCCGGCGTTGAGCTTCAGCTTGTCGAGCATCGCGAGCCAGAACACCTCGCCGCCCGAGCCGCGCGCCACGCCGACCTTCTTGCCTTTGAGCTGGTCGAGCGTGTCGATGTTTCGGCCGACGAGGCCGATCCACTTGACCAGGCGCGTGGCCTGCGCGACGACGACCACGTTTGGATCGAGGTTGTGGTTGCTCACGCCGGCGATTTCCGAGCCGAACGCGGACTCGATCTGCCCGTTGACGAGAAACGCGACCATGGCCGAGCCGGACGGTCCCGTGTTGATGCGCACGTCGAGGCCGTGCTTCTTGAACAGACCTTCCTGCTGAGCCACGTAGTACGCCGAGAACACGGGATCGACGCCGGTGGCGATCGTCATCTTCGTCTCGGCAGCGGCGGCACCGGCGCCCAGCAGCACGCCGAGGACGAGCAGGCACCACGGCGCAATACGTCTCAGCATGATTGGCTCCTCCCGCGACCGGTCAGGTCGCCGGCGAATACTTCCCCGCGAACATGTAGATCGCCCAGCGGAACAGGCGATCAACCGCGAAGCCGAGCAGCCCGAGCGTCACGAGCGAGACGAAGATGTCATCCACCAGCATGAACATGCGCCCGTCCCACAACATTTTGCCCAGCCCCTCGTTGGCGGCGATGAGCTCGGCGGCCACGATGGTCGTGAACGAGTTGGCCATGGCCAGGCGCATGCCCGTGAGAATGTACGGCACGGTCGCCGGCAGCGCGACATGAAAGAAGATCTGGGTCCGCGTGGCGCCCAGCGCCTGCGCGGCGCGGATCTTGTTTGGAGCGATCGCGGAGACGCCGGCCGCGGTGTTGATGATGACGATGAAGATCGTCGTGTACACGATCAGGAAGATCTTCGACGCCTCGCCGATGCCGAACCAGATCACCGCGACCGTGATCATGGCCACCGACGGGATGAATCTCAGAAATTCCGTGTACGGCTCGAGCAGCCTGCGTACCGGCCGGAACGAGCCCATGGCGAGACCGATCGGAACGCCGAGGAGCGAGCCCGCGATGAATCCGGCGAGGATGCGCTGCACACTCGCCGAGAGATGCTCCAGTAAGACCCCGCTGCGCAACAGCACCACCGCCTTTCGGAACACGACCGCCGGCGGCGGAAACAGCACGGACCCGACCAGATAGACGGCCGCGAGGTGCCACAGCAGGAACAGGCTGGCGAAGCCGAGCGCGTAACCTCCGTATGCACTCCAGAGGCGCGGCGCACGAGCGCTCGGCATGATCTACGCCGTCCGGGCGATGGACTTGGCGACTTCGTCGCGGATCATGTCGTAGACCTGCCGATAGTAGCGGACGAACGCGTCGTCGGTACGGCTGCGCGCGCCGTCGAGCGCGATCTCGATGATCCCCTTCACCTGCGAGCCGGGTCCGGCGCGCATGACGCCGATTCGCGTGCCGAGCGTGATCGCCTCGTCGATGTCGTGCGTGATGAACAGCACGGTGGTGCGCGTGGTCTTCCAGATGCCGGCCAGCTCCGCCTGCATCAGCGAGCGTGTCTGCGCGTCCAGCGCGGCGAAGGGCTCGTCCATGAGCAGCATCGTCGGCTCGTTGACCAGCGCCCGCGCCAGCTGGATGCGCTGCTTCATGCCTCCGGAGAGCTCCGCGGGGTACTTTCTCTCCTGTCCCGTCAGCCCGACGAGATCGAGGAAGCGGCGCGCGCGCGCATGCCGTTCCGCGCGTGGCACGCCACGCATGCGGAGGCCGAACTCGACGTTCTCGACCGCGGTGAGCCAGCCGTAGAGCGAGTCGTCGCCCTGGAACACCACTCCGCGCTCGCGGCTGGCGCCCGTCACCGGACGACCGTGCATCCGGATGTCGCCGGCCGTGGGCGCCTCGAACCCGGCGAGCAGCTTGAGCGCCGTGGTCTTGCCGCAGCCGCTCGGGCCGAGCAGGCAGAAGAACTCGCCCGCCGCAATGTCGACGTTGAAGTGCTCGAGCGCCACGTAGTCGATGCCGTGCAGCGATCGGTAGGTCTTCTGCACGTCGCGAAAGGACGCGAGCGGCGTCATGCGACGTGGCAGGCGACACGGCGGCCGTCGACCTCGCGCAGCGTCGGCTCCTCGCGTGCGCAGCGCTCCTCGGCCAGCGCGCAGCGCGTGCGGAAGCGGCAGCCGCTCGGCACGTCGCGCGGGTTGGGCGGCTCGCCCTCGAGCGCGAAGTCGTGCGTGACGCGCCGGCCCCCGATCCGGGGCACGGCCGCGAGCAGCGACTGCGTGTACGGGTGGCGCGGTCGATCGAACACCGCCGTCGTGTCGCCGACCTCGACGATCTTGCCGAGGTACATCACGGCGATGCGGCCGCACATCGCCTGCACCACCGAGAGATCGTGCGAGATGAAGACGTACGTGAGCGCGAACGTCTGCTGCAGGCCGCGAAAAAGCTTCAACACGCTCGCCTGGACCGACACGTCCAGACCCGACGTCGGCTCGTCCAGGATGACGAGGCGTGGCCGAAGCGTCAGGATGCGCGCGAGGCCGACGCGACGCTGCTGCCCGCCGCTGAGCTCGTGCGGATAGAGATCCAGGTGCGCATCCGGGAGGCCGACGGCGCCCAGGATGGCGCGCACCTCGCGCTCGCGCTCCGTGCGTGACAGCCGCGTGTGGATTCGGAGCGGCTCGTGCAGCGAGGCGCCGACCTTCCAGCGGGGATCCAGCGACGCGCCGGGATCCTGATAGACGTACTGGAGATCCTTCGCGACCGCGCGCCGCGCCCGTCGCGGCAATCGGCCGATCTCGCGTCCGGCGAAGCGGATCTCGCCCGCCGTCGGCGTATAGATGCCCATCACCGTCTTGCCGAGCGTCGACTTGCCGCAGCCGCTCTCGCCGACGAGCCCGACCGTCTCGCCCGGCGTGACCGAAAGCGAAACGCCGTCCACCGCCCGCAGCCATCCGACGCGCCGGCCGAACGCATCACGGACGGGGAAATGCCGGGTGAGATCAACGATCTCGAGCAGCGGCGCGCTCACGCGTCGCGGTCCGCGTCGACGGGGTGGTGACAGCGGACGCCGTGGCCGTCGGCGAGGACCCGGAGCGCCGGCTGCTGCGCACGACACTCGGCGGTCGCGTACTCGCAGCGCGGGTGGAATCGACAGCCCGGCGGCGGGGTCACGAGGCTCGGCACCTCCCCGGGAATGTCGCGGAGCTCGCCGTCGCGGCGCGGCACACTGGCCAGCAGCCGGCGCGTATAGGGATGCGCGGGGCGCGCAAAGAACGCATCCGTCGGCGCGGCCTCCATCTCCTGCCCCGCATACATGACGACCACGCGGTCGCAGATCTCGTGGGCGGTGGCCAGGTCGTGCGTGGTGAACAAGACCGACACGCCGCGCTCCTTCACGAGCGCGCGCAGCGTTCGCAGGATCTGCGCCTGAATCGTCACGTCGAGTGCGGTCGTCGGCTCGTCCGCGATGATGAGCTCGGGCCGCGGCAGCAGCGCCATCGCGATCATCAGGCGCTGGCGCTGGCCGCCGGAGAACTCGTGGGGCAGCCGACGCAGCGCCCGCGCCGGCTCGGGCAGGTGCACCGCGCGCAGCGTCTGCAGCACGGCCTCGCGATCGGCGCGCCGGCGCTCGCGCGGATAACGTCCGAACAGCGTCGCGGGTCGGCGGCCGCCGCCCACACGCGGCGACTTCCACTTCATCAGGTCCATGATCTGGGTGCCGACGGCAAACACCGGGCTGAACGACGTGAACGGATCTTGAGGTATGAACGTGATCGCGCGGCCGCGCACGCGGTCGTTGACCGCGCGCGGATCCTCGCGCAGCAGGTCGACACCCTTGAAGCGCACCTCGCCGCCGCGGATGCGCGCGGCGCCCGCGGGGAGGATCCCGAGGATCGCACGCGCCAGCGTGGTCTTGCCGCACCCGCTCTCACCGACGAGCCCGACGACCTCGCCGGGCGCGACGTCGAGGTTGACGCCGTCGAGCACCTGCGCCGGCCCGCGGTCGGTGACATAGTCGACGCGCAGATCGCGCACGGCGAGCAGGTCAGCCATCGCGGACCGTGCGGCTGCGCCGCAGCCGCGGATCGAGCACGTCACGCAGCCCGTCGCCGAGCAGATTGAAGCCCATGACGGTCAGAAAGATGGCCAGCCCGGGCGCGGCCGCGTACCACCACGCGTCGGGCAGGAACTCGCGGGACTCCGCGATCGTGCGGCCCCATTCCGGCGTCGGTGGCGGCGGACCGAGACCCAGAAACCCCAGCGCGGCCGCGGTGAGGATGGTGAACCCCATACCGATCGAGGCGCGCACGATGATCGGCGACGCGATGTTCGGCAGAACGTGCAGCACGGTGAGCCGCCAGGCGGAAGCGCCGAGCGCGGACGTGCTCTCGACGAACACTTCTTTCTGCAGCGCGCGCGTCTCGGCATACACGACGCGCGCGAACCACGGCCAGTACGTGACCGAGAGCGCGAGGATCACGTTGGGCAGCGAGGGCCCGAGCGTCTGCGCGATGGCGATGGCGAGGACGACCTGCGGCACGGCGAGAAAGATGTCGGACACGCGCATCAGCAGGTCGCTCAGCCACCCGTGGTAGTAGCCGGCCACCAGCCCGATCGGCACGCCGAGGACCAGCGAGGCGCCGACGGCGATGATGCCGATGACGATCGTGATGCGCGCGCCGAAGAGCAGGCGGCTGTACACGTCGGCACCCATGCGATCCGTGCCGAGCCAGTGCGTGGCGCTCGGCGCGCGCAGACGCTGGGCCGGGTGCAGCTCGAACACGTCGTCGGGATGCGTGGCGAGCAGTGGCGCCGCCAGCGCGCACGCCACGAGCAGCGCGATGAGCAGCAATCCGATCAGCGCCGAACGATCCCGCGCCAGCCGGGAGAGCACGAACCACAGACCGCTCAATGCCGTGGAGGTCCCTTCGATTCGATCATCACGTGGTTCGTTCGCGCGGGTCGACGAGCGTGTGCGCGACGTCGACGAGCAGGTTCACGACGATGAAGATGGCCCCGGCCCAGACGGTGAAGCCCATCACGCCGTTGTAGTCGGAGCGCAGGATGGAGTTCACCGCGTAGGTCCCGATGCCCGGCCAGTCGAAGACGGCCTCGGTGACGACCGCCCCCGCGAGCAGGATCCCGAACAGAAGCCCGATCTGCGTCACCGTCGAGGTCAGCGCCGAGCGCAGGATGTACTTCCAGACGATGAGCGGACGCGGCAGGCCCATCGCGCGCTCGTACAGCACGAAGTTCGACTGCATGACGTCGAGCACGCCGGCGCGCGTGAACCGCACCAGCGTGGCGAGCGCCGGGAACGCCAGAGTGGCCGCGGGCAACGCAATGTGGGACAGCGCGCTCGCGAATGTGGCCCAGTCCCACGTGAGCGCCGCATCGACGAGATAGAACCCGGTGATCGGCCGCGGCGGAAAGCCCTGCAGGCGGGCGTTGAGCGGCGTCCAGCCCAACCGCATCGCGAACAGCAGCTGCAGCATGATGCCGAGCCAAAAGCTCGCGATGGCGAGCCCGGACACCGTCACGACGCGCAGCGCGTGATCGAGGATCGAGTTCCGCCACAGCGCCGACAGCACCCCGAGCGGAATACCGAAGAGCACCGAGACGACCATCGCGACCAGCGTGAGCTCGATCGTCGCAGGCAGTCGCAGCACGAGATCTTCGGAGATCGGGCGCCGCGTGTAGAGGCTCGTCCCCATGTCCCCGCGCACGAGCCGGCCGACGTAGTCGACGAACTGCACCGGCAGCGGACGGTCGAAGCCGAGCTCATGGCGCAGCGCCGCCACCTGCGCGGGGGTCGCCGTTTCGCCGGCGACGAGCGAGACCGGATCGGCGGGCACCACGCGCGCGATGACGAACGTGACCGCGAGCAGCCCGAGCAATGTCGGGACGAACCAGATCAGCCGTCGGAGGAGTAACGCGAGCAACCGCATCGGACAACTAGCCTATGCGGTATTCGAGCGCGGGCTTTGCCCGCGCAATCGATTCTGGGGGGAGGCTTCGGAGGGGGCCATCGAGGCCCCCTCCGGCGAGGATGAGGGGCGAAGCCCCCCTCCGGGTCATTTGCTGTAGTAAACCCACCGCATCTCTTGGCCGTTGCCGATCGGGCTGAAGCGAATGCCCTCGAGGTTCTTCGCCCAGGGGCCGAAGTACTTCGTGTTGTAGATCCAGACACCGGCGGCATCGTCGACGACAATGCGCGCGGCGTCCTGGTACGCCTTGTCGCGGACCTTGCGGTCCGTCGTCTTCAGCGCGGCGTCGAGCAGCTCGTCCACCCTCGGGTTCTTGTAGAAGCTCGACGCCTTGAAGGTGCCCCACTGCCCGGAGTGGAACATCTCGCCGATCCAGTTGTTCGGGTCGGCATAGTAGGTGCTGATCCAGTACACGACCAGATCGGGCGAGGTCTCGGGCTTCTTCATGCGCTCGACCATCGCCGGCCACAGTTCGCTGGTCAGCTTGGTGTCGACGCCGATCTTGCGCAGGCCGTTGGCCATCACCGTCGCCGCCTGCTCCGTCTGGCTGAAGCCCTGCAGGTAGCCGACCGTGATCGGACGATCGACCTTCGCTGTCGCCATCGCGAGCTCGGCCTTGGCCTTGTCGACGTTGTAGCTGTAGCCCTTGACGTCTTTCGGCACGCCCCACAGGTTGTTCGGGATCGGCACGGGATTACGCTCGACGGAGCCGCCCAGGATGTCCTTGTTGAAGCCGTCGTAATCGAACGCATAGCTGACGGCGCGTCGCACGTGGACGTCGTTCAGCGGCGCGCGCTGGTTGTTGATCTGGAACATCATGATGCGCATCGACTCCTGCTCGATGATCTTGACGTTCGGCGCCTCGCGCAGCCGCTTGACCTGATCGTTCGGCAGATAGCCGCCGGTACCCTGGTAGTCACCCTTGATCATGCCGAGCACGCGCGTGTTGTCTTCCTTCACGAGCCGGAACTCGATCTCGTCGATGTATTTCGGCCCCCACGGCATGAAGTGGCCGGCGAACCGCTTGGCGATGAATCCGACGGCCGGATCGTAGCGGGACAGCATGTACGAGCCCGAGCCCGCGTCGTTGCTGGTGAGCCACGCCGCGCCCCAGTCCTGATCCTTCTCGTTCTTCTTGAGGAGCGCCGAGTTCACCACGTGGACCTCGGGCACCACGGCCATGAAGATGGCGGCGGGCTTGATCAGCGTGAACTGTACGGTGTAGCGGTCGAGCGCCTTCGTCGTGTTCGGGGCCACCATCGTCGCGAGCAGCGATGCCGCGCCTTTCTTCCCCGCGAGAATCCGCTCCATGCTGTAGCGCACGTCCTCGGCCGTGATCTCGGTGCCGTCGTGGAATTTCGCGCCGTGGCGCAGCTTGAACGTGTACGTGAGCCCGTCGGGCGACACGGTGTGGCTCTCCGCCAGCCACGGCTCGAGCTTGGGCGGGTTGTCGAGCCAGCGATAGAGGCCGTCGTAGAGATTGAGCCGAACGGCGACGCGGCCGACATCGAAGGCCGCGTGCGGATCCATGGTGTCGTACGGACTCTCGTTGGCGAACACGAAGCGGGTCTGTGCAGCGACGGGGGCCGTCGACAGCGTCACGACGAGCGCGACGAGCAGAGCGACGAGCAGCCAGGAGCGGCGATGGGTCATGTGAAGCCTCCCAAACATTCCGAGTTCGACGGCGGCCGTAACGTGGCGGGGATCATAACACCGTCAGAGTTCGGGGCCGAAGTAGCCGTTGCGGTGGAACATCCGGACGCCGCCGCGCGGCGCCGCGCGAAGCGCCTCGCTGGCGGGCACGTCGATCTCGCCCCGCGCGTCGATCACCACGCCGTAATCCTCGCGCGCGGACTCGACGGAGACGAAGCCGCCCAGCACGTCGCGCCGCACGCGGTCGAGCGGGCGCAGGAAAGGATGGCCCCAGCCGCCTCCGCCGCTGGTCGCCAGCCGCATCACGTCGCCGCGCCGCAGAACGTTGCCATCGGACATCGGCGCCAGTCGCCGCTCGTCGGCGCGGCCGGGATTCACGATGCAGTGGCCCGGGCGCCCGGCGTGGCCGCCGTTGACGCCGGCCGGCGGAAACAGGACGTTGTCCTGGCGAATGGCGACGACGGCCTCGTCGGCGAGCAGCTCGATCTCGCGCACGACACCACAGCCGCCGCGAAACTGGCCGGGCCCTCCGGAATCGCGATGCAGCGCGTACTGGCGCAGGCGCATCGGAAAGACCATCTCCATGAACTCGGCCGGATAGTTCTTCTGCGCCACGTAGTAGATGGCGTCCAGGCCATCGGCGAACGGCCGCGCGCCGTAGCCGACCGCGATGCCGTCGCTGCACAGAAACGGCTCACCGCGCGCGCGATCGGTCCCGCGCAGGAAATAGATGTTGTAGACGGAGTTCGGCGCCGCGACATCACCGCCCGTGGCCAGCGCGAGCAGGGCGAGCACGCCCGACTGCACGCGGGCCAGGGTGTGCGCGCGGTTGCCCAGCGAGGCCGGCCAGTGCGGCTGCAGGATGCTGCCCGGACGCACGAGCACCTCGTCGATCGCGTCCTGCGCGCCGTCGTTCAGCAGCACCGTCGGATGGCCGGACAGCAGGTAAATGCCGAGGATCAGCTTCGGCACGCTCTCGTGCATGATGAAGTTGATCGGACCGCGCGCCTGATCGTCGCTGGCGCGCGTGTCGATGGCGATGCGGCCGCTCTCCTTCGTGAGCCGCATCCGCACGTGGAACGAACGGCCGCTCATGCCGTCCCCGTCGACCGCATCCTCGGTCTCGTACGTGCCGTCCGGAATCCGCGACTCGAGCGTCTTGCGAATGGTGTCGCGGCACTGCTGCTCGAAGAAGGACCACGCCGTGAGCACGGCGTGGGCGCCAAACCGCTCGAACATCTCCTGCACACGGCGCTCCCCGAGCTGGCAGCCGGCCAGCACCGCCCGGATGTCGCCCTTGAGGATCTCGGGGAAACGCGAGTTGCGCAGGAAGACGCGAAAGACCTCGTCGTTCAGCACGCCCTCGCGATAGATCCGCACGGCGGGGACGATGATCCCCTCGTGGAAGATCTCGGTCGCGTCCGGCGAGATGCTGCCCGCGCGCAGCCCGCCGATGTCCCAGAAGTGGCCCCACGTCTGCGAGAACGCGACGAGCCGGCCGCGGTGGAACACCGGCGCCGCGAATACCATGTCGGGCGAGTGCGACACGCCGCCGCGCGAGCCGTGGCAGTCGTTGTACCAGTAGAGATCGCCCGGTCGCATGGTCGACGCCGGGTACTGCGCGAAGATGATCTCGGTGAGGTTGCCGAACAGCGGGACCATCGTCCCGCACACCACGCGACCGCGCGCGTCCAGGATGCCAGCGAAGTAGTCGTTCTTCTCGCGGATGAACGGCGACATCGCAGTGCGCTCGATCACCGCCTCCATCTGCGACTGCGCCGCGCGCAGCGCGCCACGGATGATCTCGCGCGTGACGGGATCGGGCCCCGGCCCACCGGCGCGCCGCGCCGTCGGTCCACGTCGGTTTCCCAAGCCCCGCATGCCCGTGCGTCGCTTCATCGTGTGCGATCGCCCAGGCGGACCACGAGATTGCCGACGCGGTCGACCGTCGCGCGCTGCCCGGGGGCGACGACGGTGGTGGAGTCGAGCTGCTCGACGATCGCGGGGCCGCTCACGACGGCGCCCGCGCCGAGCGACTCGCGCTCGATGCACGCGCACTCGCGCCAGCCGACGCCGGCGAAGAACACGCGGCGACGCGGGGCTCGCTGCCGCGCGGGCCGTATGCGGCGAAGCGGCGGCAGCGCCAGGCGCCGCACGCCACCCGCGGCCGCGACGCGCAGCGTGACGATCTCGACCGGCGCATCCGCGAGCGCGTAGGTATAGAGCTGCTGATGTCGCGCGTGAAAGCGCTCGACGAGCGCGTCGACGGCCAGCGTACGCTCGGGCCACGGCACCGTGAGCTCGAACCCCTGATGCCGATACCGCAGGTCCGCCAGGCGGGTCAGCCGGCGCGCGCTTGCCGGAACGCCCTCGGCGGCCAGCCACGCCGCGGCCTCGCGCTCGAGCTCGGCGTACGCGGTCTCGACGGCCGCGAGGTCATAGTCCGGCGGCTTCTGGAGCAGCGTGCGCGCGTAGTCGTTGCGCACCTCGGTGCCGAGCAGTCCGAAGGTCGACAGCACGCCCGGATGACGCGGGACGACGACGGTCCGCATCGCGAGCAGCGCGGCGAGGTCGGCGCCGTGCAGCGGGCCTGCCCCGCCGAACGCCACCAGCGCGAAGTCGCGCGGATCGTGGCCGCGCTCGATCGAGACGAGCCGGATCGCGCCGACCATGTTGTTGTTCACGATCTCGAGAATCCCTTGCGCCGCGGCCTCGAGACCGAGACCGAGCGGACGCGCCACGCGTTCGTGGATCGCCGCCCGCGCACGCTCGACGTCGAGCGTGATCTCCCCGCCGAGCAGGTGCGGCGGAATTCGCCCGAGAACGAGATGCGCGTCGGTCACCGTCGGCTCCTCGCCGCCCGCGCCATAGCACACCGGTCCCGGCTGAGCCCCCGCGCTCTCCGGACCGACGGTCAGCGTGCCGTCCTCGCTCACGCGCGCGAGCGAGCCGCCGCCGGCGCCGATCGTGTGGATGTCGATCATCGGCACGTGCAGCGGCCACGCGCCCACCCGCCCCTCGACGGTGATGTCGGCCTCGCCGCCGCGGATCAGACACACGTCGGCGCTCGTGCCGCCGACGTCGACAGAGATCACGTCGCGAAATCCCGACGCCTCACCGATACGGCGCGCGCCGATGACCCCGGCCGCGGGCCCCGACAACGCGGTGTGGATGGCCTGGGTTCGCACGACGTCGGCGCCGACCACCCCGCCGTTGGACTTCATCACCGACAGCGGCGCCGCGATGCCGCGCTGACGCAGCCGCTCGCCCAGTCGTGCGATGTAACGACCGACGATCGGCTGCACGTACGCGTTCAGCACCGTACCCATCGAGCGCTCGAACTCGCGGAAGACCGGCAGGACGTCGCTGGACAGCGACACCGCGCAGTCCGGATCGATCTCGTGAATCAGCTCGCGCGTGCGGCGCTCGTGCGTCGCGTTGGCGTAGGCGTGGAGGAAACAGACGGCGATCGATGCCACGCCCGCCTCGCGCAGCCGTCGCGCCGCCACGCGCACGGCGGCCTCGTCGAGCGGCTCGAGCTCCTGCCCATCCACAGCGATGCGGCCGCCGATCTCGACGATTCGCTCCGGCGGCACCGGCCGCGCGGGCTTCACCCAGGCGAACATGTTGGCGCGGCGCGGGATGTCGTGGCGGCCGATCTCGAGCACGTAGCGGAAGCCCGTCGTCGTGAGCAGCGCCGTCGCCGCGCCCTTGCTCTCGAGAATCGCGTTCGTCGCCGTCGTCGTTCCGTGCAGCACGTGGCGAAGCGACCCGGCATCGACGCCGCCGAGGGCGAGCGCCTTGTCGATGCCCGCGATGAATCCGTCGGCGGGGTCGTGCGGCGTCGTCGGCGTCTTCGTGATCCACATGCGGCCGCTCGGCTCGTGCACGAGCGTGACGTCGGTGAACGTGCCGCCGACGTCGAGGGCGATCACGTAGCCTCGCCCGCCGCCGCGCGTCACAGGACGTTGCGCGGTCGCCCGATCGCGCCCTCGGCGAAGCGCGAGAAGCGAAACGCCGAGAGATCGAGCGACGGCTTGCCGTCCACGATGAGCTCGGAGACGAGGCGTCCCGCGATCGGCCCCATCGCGAAGCCGTGACCGCTGAAGCCGGTGGCCAGCACGAAGCCTTTGAGCCGCGGCACCTCGCCGAGCACCGGCACCAGGTCGGGCGTGGCGTCGATGTAGCCCGCCCAGCTTCGCGCGATCTCGAGCGGCGGCAGCGCCGGCAGCACGCGCTGCAGCTCGGCCAAGCCGCGCCGAACTTTCGCCGAATTCGGCGTCGGCTCGATCCCGCGGTCCCAGACGAGCGGTCGGCGGCGCGCGGCGGAGGCGGGCAGCGTCGCGAGCAGGCTGCTGAGCAGCGGCCGGCCGACGTGAAACCGGAACATGGCCTTGTTCTTCCATGCGTTCGGCAAAAAGAAGCGCAGCTGTCGCAGCGAGTCGAGCGTCACGTCGTGGTCGAGCGCGCCGCCCGCCGCGATGTTGAAGCTCCCGTCGCGGCGCTGCCGAAACGCCACGCCCGGCCCCCAGACGGCGCAAGCCGTCACCGGCGGCGCCGGCGTGGTGCGCGCGACGGTGCCGCGAACCCAGCGCTGCGGCAGACTCACGCCGAGCGTGCGCGCGAGCCTTGACGACCACGCGCCGGCGGCGCACACGAGCCACGGCGCGCGCACGTCGCCGCGGTCGGTGACGACGCCACTCACCGCACCCGCACGTGTGCTGACGGCGTGCACCGCACACTCGAGGTGCAGCACCGCGCCGTGCGCTCGCGCGGCCCGCGCGAAGGCGTCCGTCGTCTTCTCTGGATCGGCGTGCCCATCCGCGGGCGTGTGCATCCCACCGGCCCAGGCGCCGGCAAGACCCGGGACGACCTCCTGCAGCTCGCGGGCGCGGAGCAGCCGCGTCTCGAGCCCGAACGCGCGCGCCACCGGTAGCCACGCCTCGAGTCGAGCCATCCGCACCTCGTCGGCAGCGAGCGCGAGGTTGCCGCCCTGCACCCATTCGATGTCCGCGCCGAGCTCGCGCTCGAGGCCGCGCCACATCCGGTTGGCCTCCATCACCAGCGGCATCTCGCTCGGATCGCGACCTTGCTGGCGAACGAAGCCCCAGTTCTTTCGCGACTGCTCGCCCGGCACGGCGCCGCGCTCGAGGACGACGACCCGGACACCACGACGGGCGAGGAAATACGCCGTCGCGCAGCCGACGATGCCGGCGCCGATGACCACGACGTCCGCATCGCGCTCGGTGGCCGTCACGTCTCGTACTCGGCGCCGCGCGCAAGATAGCCATCGGTGTCCACGATGGCCTCGCGCTCCTTGAACGAGGCCATGCGGTCGGCAACCGCGGCGCTCGAGCCGTCGCGCGCGATGGCGGCCAGCGCGTCCTCCATGGCGCGGATGGCGGCGCGCTGCAGATCCGACGGGATGATGACGATCTGGTAGCCGAGCGCCTTGAGCCGCCCGACGGGCACGAGCGGCGTCTTGCCGCCCTGGAACATGTTGATGAGCTTCGGTTGCGGAACGCGCCGGGCGATCGTCTCGATCTGCTCCACGCTCACCGGCGCCTCGACGAAGATCACGTCGGCGCCGGCCGCCGCGTAAGCGTGCGCGCGCTCGATCGCCGCGTCGAGTCCCTCGATGGCGAGCGCATCGGTGCGCGCGATGAGCACGATGTCCCGGTCGGTCATCGCATCGCGCGCGGCGCGGAGCTTGGCCGACATTTCGTGCGTGGCGACGACCGACTTGTCGTCGTAGTGGCCGCAGCGCTTGGGGAAGGTCTGGTCTTCGAGGTGCAGCGCCGCGACGCCGGCGCGCTCGAACGCGCGCACGGCGCGCTGCGCATTCAGCGCGTTGCCGTAGCCGGTATCCGCGTCGGCGATGACCGGCACGCCCGCGTGCTCGACGATGTTCGCCAGCCGGTCGACGATCTCGCTGAGAGAGAGCAACCCGAGGTCCGGGTAACCCATGCTGCGCGCGATGGCACCCCCCGATGCGTAGACCGCCGCGAATCCAGCGCGCGCCACCAGCCGCGCGGACAGGCCGTCCCACACACCCGGCGCGACGACGACGTCGCCGCCGTGCAGCAGCACGCGCAGCCGAGTGGAGGGTTTCATCGACGGCGTGTCGGTCAGGCGAGGCGCGCCGCGGCCCGCTCGACGGCGGCGTCGCGCACCGGGCGCACGGGCTCATATTGTCGTTGCGTATCGGCCAGCACCGTCGCGGACGCCAGCTCCGGTCGGCCGGCATTGAACGGTGGGGCGGGCGCATACTCGATCCGGAGCTGCACCGACTGCGCGTAGTCCGCGCCGGCAATTTCGGCCAGGACCGTGAGCGCGAAGTCGATGCCGGCGGTGACACCTCCGCCCGTGATGAGGTTGCCGTCGCGCACGACGCGGCCGGGATCGGGCGTGGCGCCGAAGGCAGATAGTGCCTCGCGCCAGGCCCAGTGCGACGTCGCACGCTTGCCCTTGAGGAGCCCCGCGGCGCCGAGCACCAGCGAGCCGGTGCAGACCGACGTCACATACCGGGCGGTCTTGGCGAGGCGCCGAAGCTGCGCGAGCAGCTCCTGATCTTCCATGGCCGCAATGGTTCCGAAGCCGCCCGGCACGCAGATCAGCGCGCAGCGCTCGATCTCGGAGAGCTTGCGCACTCGCGTGAAGACGAGCCCACCGTCGGCCTCGACGTCGCCGCCCACGCTCGACGCGAGGATGCACTCTGCTCCGGGGAGGCGGGCGAGCACTTCGTGAGGGCCGGTGAAATCGAGCTGGGTCACATGAGGATAGAGCGCAAACACGATAGGGAAGTCAGCGGCCATCACGACCTCCGGGATCCGAGGCTCTACTATTCGGGTATTGAATCTCCACGCTCACACCTCCGGCCAGTACGCGAAGCCGGCGCCGACCGGCGACGCGTACACCGGGACGTAGTCGACGATCGTCGCGGGCTTGCCGTCGGCGACGGCCGCGGCGGCGATCCAGTTGCACGTCTCCCGCGTGCCACCCTGAGGACCGCCGGGGCTCGGCATACCCGTCGCGCCGCGACCGCGTGTGGCTATGTCCTGGCTCCGATCTCCCGCCGGGATCGTGTAGTCGTCGAAGAAGCGCGCCATCCGTGCCGCGTCCCCTGCCGCCATCAAACGCAGAATCTCGCCGTCGAATGCCTCGTCGAGATACGCATCCGGCGCGCGCGGCGTGTGCCAGAGTCCGCCGGAGCCGACGACCGCCACGCGCAGCGCGCTCGGATGCGCATCGATGATCTCGCGAACCGCGCGGCCGAGCTGGTAGCAGCGCCGCGCGGTCGGCTGCGGCGCGTAATAGCAGTTGAGGAACACGGGCACGATCGGGGTCGCGAGATCCGTGAGCGACTCCGCCGGACGCAGGAAAGCATGGCCGACGCCTCGCTCGGGCTTGGGCATGTCCATGCAAAACGCCGGATCGAAGCCGCGGCGCATCAGCCCGGTTACGAGTGCCATGCTGAGCTCGGGATGGCCGCGGAGCTTAGCGCGATGGCCGGACGCGAGCGCGCCCTCGAACGTGTCGCCCACGTACACCGCGAACGCCGGAAAATTCGTGAAGTCGAAGCATTCGAGCTGATCGTCGCCGAAGATCACGACCACGTCGGGCCGTGCCGCCGTCAGCCGCGCGCGCAGCGTGGCGAACGCGGCCTCGACGCGCGCCTTCTTGTTGCGATTGTCCTCGAGCGAATCCATCGGCACGTCGGCGCGCAGCGTGCGGCTCGCGCGGACGCCGTTCCACTCCTCCGCCGGGCGGTAGCACGTCGGGCTGTGAGCAACGTTGAAGACGCCGACGAGTTGCGCCATCAGGCGCGGCTCCGCTCGGCCCAGATGCGCTCGATCTCCTCGGCGATCTGACGCGGTTGGCCGGCATGGAAGAGCATGGGCCGCGGCTTGCCAGGCGCTACGGTCGGCGCGCCCCGGCCCGCGCGAACGCGCGGAAGCGCCAGCGCGACGTTCTTGGCGGGATCACGGATCACGCCCTTCGGATCGCCGCCCTTCGCGACGATCGCGGCCTCCTCGAGCATCCGCTTGCGCAGAAGGATCACGCCGCGATCGCTCTCGCCCAGGTGCTCCTGCGTGCGGTCCGCGATCGCGCCCTGGCCGATCCACGCCGCGAAGTCCTGGTTCATGATGTGGCTCGTGATCAGGCGTCCCGTGGCCGGATCGACGATCGGTCCGTGCCAGTACGGGATGCGCGTCTGCTCGAACGGCGTGTCGCCGGGCAGCGGATCGTTGAACCACGCCACGTGCAGCGTGCGCGCGTCGTCGATCGGCACCCGCCACTCGAATTTGGCCGTGTAGAGGCAGTTGGGCCAGAGACACACGCGACCAACGGTCCACAGCTCGTCGTCCTCGGTCGTGTCGTCGCGCACGCGGCGGTACACGAACCCCCACTCGAACTCTTCGAACGCGATCTTCACGTGTCGTGGCGCACGCGCGCCGGGCTCGCCGCGCAGCGCCGCGGACCAGTTGCTGTGGAGCCACTCGAAGTGCACCGGATCGATCGAGTTCTCCTGACCCTGGAACCAGTTGCACGGGATTTCGGAGAACACGATCTGCTTGTAGCCGCGCTCGCCGAACAGATCCCAGTCGGGCACGAGTGGCGCGGGGGCCGGGCCGAGATAGGCCCAGAGCAATCCGGCCTTGGCCTGCACGGGATACGCGGTCGTGCGGATCTTGTCGCGAAAACGCGCTTCGGGTCGTGCGAGGTCCTCGAACGGCTGCTGCAGACACGCGCCGGTCCCGTCGAGCAGCCAGCCGTGATAGTGGCAGCGCAGGCCGCGATCCTCCGGCACGCCGTAGCAGAGATCGGCGCGCCGGTGCGGGCAGTGGCGATCGAGCAGGCCGTAGCCGCCGCGCGTGTCCTTATAAAGGACGAGGTCCTCGCCCATCAGGCGCACCGCCAGCGTGGGATGCTCGTCGAGCTGGGCGACCGCCGCGACCGGTTGCCAGTAACGGCGCATGAGCTCGCCCATCGGCGTGCCGCGTCCAACGCGCGTGAGCCGTTCGTTGTCCTGCGCGCTCAGCATCGCTGTGGCGTCGGATGATACCATCCGCCTCGACGTATCCCGGTCAGCACAAGGAGCGCGCCCATGAAAGAGCCCGTGGTCGTCCGGCTCGAGGAGACCGAGCGCGTGAGCTTCGGCCCGCTCTCGCACTATCAGCTGATCATCGGCGACGACGACGGCAGCACGCCCGTGCGCACGGGAATCCAGACCGCGCAGCCCGGGTACGAGGCGCCCGTCCACTCGCATCCGTACGTCGAGATCCTGCACATTCTCGATGGCGCGGCCGAGGCGTGGATCGACGGCCGCGAGCGCGAGGCCGTCACCCTGCGACGTGGCGACACGATCGCGATCCCGCCCGACACGCCGCACGCGTTCCGCGTGGTCGGGGCAGACACGCTGCGGCTGCTCGGCACGCACGCCTCGCCGAAGCGCATCGTGCAGTACCAAGACGGCGCCGCGAGCGACGCGCGAGGCTACCGCATCAACCCCTGAGGTCCGGCCGCTAACAGTGGACGGGAAGCCATAAGAGCACTGCTGCTCGCGCTGGTGTCCTCGCTCGTCGTCGCCAGCGGCAGCACCGTCAGTGCCGCGGCGGAATCGGGCCCGCAGTCGTACGCGATCCGCAGCCTCAATACTCCGGGCCCGATCTTCACGGCGGCGGACAGCATACCGATCACGATCAGCGCGGACTCGACCGCGAGAATCCAGCGCGCCGTCGTGCGACTGAGCGGTCACGACGTCACCTCCGCTTTCGCGCTGACCCAGCCGGGTGTGAAAACGGGTACGGTCAGCGGCCTCGTGCCCGGCATCAACACGTTCGAGCTGTTTGCGACGAACAACGAAGGCCAACCCGTGGCGACACTCAGGGTCGCGAGGGCGAAGGCGCCGGTCGTCGCGTGCAGCACCGCCTCGTTCCCGACCTCGGCGCTTCCCGTTCCCAACACGGTCATCACGTCGGCCACGCCGGTGGCGGCCACGCCGACGGTTCCGGCGCATTGCTTCGTCAGCGGCACGGTCAACGCGGGCCGTGTCGGGGCCGAGACGAGCCCGGGCGCGCCGGTGAGCCGGTACACATACGCGATCAACTGGCAGGCACGGCTGCCGGACGCGTGGAACAGCAAGTTCTACATGACGGGCGGCGGCGGCACCGACGGCAGTGTCCCCAACACGACCGCTCGGCTCGCAAGGGGCTACGCAGAGGCCGCCAACGATTCCGGTCACAGCAACGCCGTGAACAGCGATCCCCTCGCAGGCGGCACGGCGTCGTTCGGCACGGACTATCTGGCGCGCGTGGACTTTGCCTACAACGCGATCGACGTCACGACCCGCACGGCGAAACGCCTCGTCGAGCTCTACTACGGTGCGACGCCGGCCTTTTCCTATTTCGAAGGCTGCTCGATGGGCGGTCGTGAAGCGATGATGGTCACGCAGCGCTTTCCCACGTACTTCGACGGCGTCGTCGCGGGGGACCCGGCATTCCGCATCACGAAGGTCGGCGTGTGGGCCGCGTATGAAGGCCAGCAACTGGCGGCGCTTGCCCGGTCCCGCGATCTGATCTCCGGCTTCGGCGTGCCGTTCGCGAACAACACGTTTACCAACCAGGACCTGCAGCTCATCTCCAACGCCGTGTTGAAGGCCTGCGACCATCTCGACGGCCTGGTGGACGGCATGGTCAGCAATCCCGACGCCTGCACGACGTCGCTCGTCGCGCCCGTGCTGACCGCGCTGCAGTGCACGGGCGCCAAAACGCCGGCCTGCCTGGCCGCGGACCAGATCCAGGCAATTATGAACATCTATACGTCCGGGGCGCCCAACTCGCTCGGCGAGCCGCAGTACGCGCCGTGGATGTGGGATGCGGGCATCGCGGGCTGCACGAGCCCGACCGACTGCAACACGCCGACGGCGACGAACATCAACGGCGGCTGGCGCGTGTGGAACGTCGGCTCGTACAACGCGAGCTTCGTCCCGCACGCGAGCACGACCCCGAACGGCGCGCTCAACTTCGCCAGCCTCGGCGGCGGCGCCATTCCTCTGCTCTTCGCGACACCACCCATCCTGCCCGCGCCGACCGCAAACGACGGCCTCGCAAACCTGATCATGAACTATGACTTCGACACGCTCGCGGCGAGCATCTTCGGTCACAGCACCGCGTTCCCCGTGTCCGACACGGAGTTGCTGAACGTCGACGCCACCGACCTGTCGCCGTTCGCCGATCACGGCGGCAAGCTGCTGATCTGGCAGCCGCAGACCGACGGGCCGTTCTCGCCGCAGGACATGGTGAACTGGTACACCGCCGTGAACGACACGACGCACGGCAACAAACACAGCTTCGCGCACACGCGGAGATTCGCGCGACTCTTCCTGCTGCCGGGCGTCAACCACTGCGGGGGCGGGATCGGCTGCAGCCTCATCGATCCGTTTTCCCCGGTGGTCGACTGGGTGGAGAACCGCTCTACCGCCCGCCAGCATCATCGGCACCGCGCCGGCGACGACGCCGTGGCCGGGCCGGACGCGGCCGCTGTGCTCGTATCCCGAGTATGCGCACTACAAAGGCACCGGCGACGTCAACGTCGCCGGCAGCTTCGAGTGTCGGGCCGATCAGCCGATCGACACGGACGAGGACTGAGCGGGACTACTGCAGCATCAACCCCTGAGCGCGGGCAGCACCTCGTGCGTCAGGATGCGGAGCGTCCTGAGCATGCGGTCCATCGGCAACAGGCCGCCGGGATTCAGCTCGACGATGAAGCCGTCGAGGCCGAGCTCGGACGCCAGCCGGCCCAGCCGCTCCTTCAGCATGCTCGGCGTGCCGAAGGCCACGCGCTTTTCCAGGATCTCGTCATAATCCATCGCCCGAAGCTTGGCGAGCCGCGCCTCGTGACGGTCGAGCGGGCCGGTGTCGTCGCGGCCGAGACGCGTACGCGTGAGCTCCTGGTGACGCTCGAAGAAGTACGTGATGTTCTCGCGCGGCTCCTCGAGCGCTTCCTGCTGGGTCGGCGCCGCGTACACGGGGATGCGCAGGCAGACGTCGCCGTCGCCCGGATGGCCGGCGTCGCGCCACGCCTTGCGGTACGCGTCGAGATTCACGCGCAGCTCCGGCAGGTCCACGTCGCGCAGCCCGACGAACAACCGAAGCCCCGCGCGCCCGACCCACGGGAACGTTTCGGGTGAGTTCGCGGCCATGCGCAGCGGCGGATGCGGCTTCTGCAGCGGCGTCGGCGAGACAACCGTGTCGCGGACGGTGAAGAACTTGCCCGCGTAATCGAACCGCTCGCCCTTCCACGCCTCGCGCATGATCGTCAGCGCCTCGTCGAAGCGCGCCTGGCTCTCGCCGTACGGAATGCCGAACCGGTCATAGGTGCGCGCGCCGCCGCTACGGCCGATGCCGAGATCGAAGCGGCCCTGGCTCAGATGATCGACCGTCGCGACCTCCTCCGCGATACGCAGCGGGTGCGCGAGCGGCAGCACGATGACGGCCATGCCGATGCGGATGCGCGTGGTGCGCGCGGCCATGAACGCCGCGAGGTTCATCGGCGCCGACTGCACGGAGCGCCACGGATTGAAGTGGATTTCGCCGAGCCACACGCCGTCGAGGCCCCACGCCTCGCTCGCCTCCGCCAGCTGCAGCGCCTCGGCGAACGCGGTGGCCTCGCTGGTCCCCCTGCGCCGTTCCTCCACGAAGATGCCGACCTGCATGGGTCCCCTCCGGTGGCGCCAACAATACCGTGCTTCGGCTAGAGGCGCACCCTCGCGTCTCGGATGGCTGCCCAGACCCGCTCGGGAGTCAGCGGCATGTCCAGATGCCGCACGCCGAGCGGTGCCAGCGCGTCGTTGACCGCGTTCATCAGGGCCGGGAGCGCGCCGACCGTTCCCGCTTCGCCGACGCCCTTCGCGCCGAGCGGGTTCACGGTCGTCGGGACTTCATACGAGTCCACCTCGAAGGCGGGAACGTCCTCGGCACGCGGCATCGCGTAGTCCATGAACGAGCCGGCGAGCAGCTGGCCGCCCGCGTCATACACGAGGTTTTCGAAGAGGCCCTGCCCCAGGCCCTGCACGACACCGCCGTGGATTTGGCCCTTCACGAGCATCGGATTCACAATGCGGCCGACGTCGTCCACGACCGTGTGACGCACGATCCGTACCGCACCGGTCTGCGGGTCGATCTCCACCTCGCACACGTGGCAGCCGTTGGGAAACGTCACGGCCGGCGGCGTGAACGCGGCCGTCTCGCTGAAGCCCGGCTCGAAGCCCGCGGGCAGCGACTTCGGTACGTACGCGGCGCGCGCGACGTCGGCGAAGCTCACCCCTTTGTCGGTGCCGGCCACGGCGAAGCGGCCTTCGCGCAACGCGACATCTTCGGGCGCGGCCTCGAGCAGCTGCGCGGCGATGCGGCGACCGCGCTCGACGATCTTCTCGGCCGCGCGCAGCACGGCCGAGCCGCCGACGGTCAGCGCGCCGGAACCGCCGTTACCGCGGCCGGATCCCAGCGCGTCGGTGTCGCCGGAGAGCACCTGCACGCGCGCCGGCGCCACGCCGAGCCGCTCGACGATGATCTGCGTGAACGCCGTGTCGTTGCCCTGACCCATCGTGGTCGAGCCTGCGAAGAGCGTCACCGAGCCGTCGGGGTTGACGCGAATCTGCGCGGTATCGGGATTCACCGCCGTGTAGGGGCCGCCCGCGACTTCGATCGCGTTGGCGATGCCGAGCCCACGTAGCAGGCCGCGCTCGCGCGCCTGCTCTCGGCGTTTGGCGAATCCCGCATGGTCGGCGATCGACAGCGCCATGTCGATGCCACGCGCGAAATCGCCGCAGTCGTAGGTGAACACGAGACCGGTCTTGAACGGCATCGCGGTGGGCGGGATCAGGTTGCGACGACGGAGCTCGATCGGATCGATGCCGAGCTCACGCGCAGCCACGTCGATCACGCGCTCGATCGCATATGTGGCCTCGGGCCGCCCGGCACCGCGGTAGGGACCGGTCGGCGTGGTGTGCGTGTACACGCCGGTCGTCTCGTGATGGATGGCGGGAGTGCGGTAGACGCCGGCCACGCCGCCGACGTTGTTGGTCCCGGGGCCGGCGCTCCGCGGCGTGAGATAGGCGCCGACGTTGAGGGTGACGGCAATCCGCAGGGCGAGAAACGTCCCGTCGCGGCCGAGCGCGAGCTCGACGGTGGAGACATTGTCGCGACCGGCCTCGTCGGTCGCCATGCCCTCGCGCCGCGTGGACGTCCACTTCACCGGCCGGCCCAGCCGCTTCGCCGCCCACAGCACGAGCACCATCTCCGGATAAAGGCCGCTGCGCATCCCGAACGAGCCGCCGACGTCCGCGCTGAGCACGCGCACGCGGTTCTGCGCCACACCGAGCATCGCGGCCACCAGCCCGCGTGTGCCGTGCGGTCCCTGAATGCCGGTGTGCAGCGTGTAACGTTCCGTGCGCCTGTCGTACTCGCCGACGGCGCCGCGCGGCTCCATCGGTGCCACCGCAACCCGGCTGACGACGAAGTCGAGCCGGGTGACGTGCGGCGCGCTCGCGAAGGCCTGCGTCACCGCGTCTTTCGGGCCCGCCGACCACACGAAGGCGACGTTGTCGGGCGCCTCGTCCCACACGACCACCCCGCCCGGCGTTCGCGCCTGCGCCGTGCCGACCAGCGCGGCCAGTGGCTCGTACTCCACGGTCACCTGTTCGGCGGCATCCGCGGCGTGCTGATAGGTGTCGGCGACGACGAGGGCAACCGGGTCGCCCACGTGACGGACGCGCTCGCGGGCGAGCAGCGGTCGCGGCGTCGCGAACGCCGGCGAGCCGTCACGACGTTTGCGGCTGCGGTCGGTCGGCATGTTGCCAACGCCGTCGGCGGCCAAGTCCGCGCCGACGAGCACGGCTAGCACGCCCGGCGCGCTCACCGCAGCGCCGGTGTCGATGCGGACGATTCGGGCGTGGGCGTGGGGCGAGCGAACGAGCACGGCATACGCCTGCCGCGGCAGGTCGACGTCGTCGGAGTAGCGGCCGAGGCCGCGCAGCAGCCGCGCATCCTCCACGCGCCGCACGGCCTGGCCGACGGCAAACTTCTCGACGACGACAGGTTCGGCCACTACTTCAGCTTCAGATCTTCGGCCGGACCGACGTACGGGTAGCCCTCGATGAGACCCGCCGCC
>Ga0310810_10001045_pt1 | contig 28252 bp, 23 predicted proteins | sample NCmetagenome_FD_207641 | JGI IMG/M metagenome (GOLD analysis project Ga0310810, IMG submission 207641) | Soil microbial communities from experimental microcosm in Duke University, North Carolina, United States - NC | ecosystem: Engineered > Artificial ecosystem > Soil microcosm > Unclassified ...
GGCGTCCCTCGCCCTCAACGCCTACTGGCTGGCGGCGGTGGCCCTCTTCCGTCCCGCGGTGGAGCGCGCCCGGCTCACCTACGCGACCCGCCCGGTGGGCGCGACGCTGGCCGGGCTCCTCGTGCTGCTTCCGGTGGCGCTGGTGTTCATGGTCTTCGCCCGCGCCGCGCACCCCGGAGTGAAGCTGGTCACCGGGGCGCTGCTGATGGTCCCGCTGGTGCTCGCGCTCGTCGGCTCCGCAGGCCTGGCGGACAAGATTGGCGCGGGCCTCGCCAGCCCGGTGGACCAGGCGCAGCCGTGGCGGCGAGTCCTCCGCGGCGGTGCGGTGCTCGCGCTGCTCTTCGTCGTGCCGCTCCTCGGGTGGTTCGCGGTGTTCCCCCTGACGCTCGCCAGTGGTCTCGGTGCGCTGCTCCTTCCGCACCGGCCGCTGCCGGGCGCGGAGCCTGCGACGCCGCGCCTGGGCAAGGCGCCGCTTCAGATCGAGAGCTGAGAGCGAGAACAGCGACCGGACCCACCCAGGCGAGGATGCCGTCCGGAGCGAAAAGTTACGCGGCGATCACGCGTGTCCCCCGCATGCGGTCGATGTGGACCTTGTCGGGTCACCCCTCGACGTGACATCCCGACCACGATGACACGCATCGCCTGCATCGGGTTGCTGCTGTGCCTCGCGTGTCAGGGCACGGTCGAGCCGGCCAGCGCCGAGACCCCCGACGCCGGCGGCTGCATCCCGGCCAGCGCGTGCGGCTCGGGCCAGAACTGCGGGACCGTCCCCGATGGCTGCGGCGGGAGCGTGAGCTGCGGGAGCTGCGGCACGGGCCAGAGCTGCGGCGGCGGGGGCACGCCCAACGTCTGCGGGATGGGGAGCTGCACGCCCACCACCTGCGCGGCTCAGGGCAAGAACTGCGGTTCCATCAGCGACGGCTGCAGCGCGGTGCTCCAGTGCGGAAGCTGCGACTCGGGCCAGACCTGCGGCGGCGGAGGCACGCCCAACGTCTGCGGCGCGAGCGCGTGCACGCCCACCACTTGCGCCGCCCAGAGCAAGAACTGCGGCGCGATCAGCGATGGCTGCGGCGGAACGCTCCAGTGCGGCGCGTGCAGCGGGTCGAACAGCTGTGGAGGTGGCGGGACACCGAACGTCTGCGGAGCCGGCAGCGCGATCGACGAGTCGATCCTCCCGGCGCCCTTCCAGACCCTGTGGAACCCCGGGATCCCGGGTGGCATCCCCGCGGACAACGATCCCGTGCATCCCGCCTCGGCGTGGCTCCCGGCCGGGGACCCGTACGGCGGCTACTCGGTGGACCCGTCCCTCACCGGTCAGGCGAAGGCGGCGCAGTTCACCACGGCGTTCCAGGCGGCGATCAACTCCGCCGGCGCTGCGGCCAGCGGCTCGATGCGGAAGATCGTCAAGCTCAAGGCGGGCACCTACTTCGTGAACCCGCAGCAGCTGCCGAACGGCGGCGGCCAGGTGGGGATCTACGTGCGGGTGGACAACGTCACCATCCGCGGCGAGGGAGCGGACACGACCCGCATCGTGGCCAACGGCACCATCCCCGACTACGGGGCGGTCATCCTCTTCGGCCACCGCAGCGGGAGCGGCGACGCGAGCTTCGGAGTCCAGTCCGTGACCGCCGGCGCGGCCCGGGGCGCCACCACGCTCACCGTGGCCAGCGCGTCCGGCTTCTCGGCGGGCGACGTCGTGACCATCGACATGCTCGACGGTGCGGCGGTGAAGACCGGCAGCGTCTACCTGAACGGCGGCTATCTGTGGTTCTACGACGGCCAGTACTTCAAGCGGCAGCCGACCTACGGATGGAGCGGCCCGTCCACCGGTGCGCCGGGAGTCAACGTCAGTGATCTCGCGTCCGCGAACAGCGCGGCGCAGAGCGCGGTGCCGTCCTGGCGATCGCGGATGCAGACCAACGAGATCGTCTCGATCTCCGGAAACACCCTCACCCTCAAGGACCCGCTGAACCTCGACTTCCCGCTCTCCGCCTCGCCGCAGGTCTGGAAGACGATCCCGGCGAACACCGGCGCGGGCCAGCTGGGGAATCGCTGGTCGGGGATAGAGAACGTCGCGGTGGCCGGCGGGAACAACCAGTGGGGCTTCCCCGGCGGGACGATCAACTTCAGCTACATGGCCTACTGCTGGGCGAAGAACGTGGAGGCCGACGGCGAGCGGTGGAGCACCGACACGGTCAACCACCCGGGGAAGTACGGCTACAACATCGGGCTTGGCCGCAGCTACCGCTGCGTGGTGCGGGACTCCTACGTCCACGGTTCCGCCGACGAGAATCCCGGGGGCCAGGCCTACGGCATCGTGGTCGGCGCCGGGTCGTCGGCGGTGCTGGTGGAGAACAACATCTCGGTGGAGAACAACAAGCCGATCGCCCTGAACTCCACCGGCGGCGGCAACGTCATCGCCTACAACTACGTCGACCAGGCCGTGCTCTGGAACAGCCCGGGGTGGCAGGAGAACGCGATCGACGACTGCCACGCCAACTTCACCCACCACGATCTGATCGAGGGCAACTGGACGCCGAACCTCGGCGGGGACACCACCCACGGGAACTCCGGGTGGCACACCCACCTCCGGAACTACGTGAACGGGAAGAACTCCTCCGGGAGCTACACCGCCAACCTCCGCGCGGTGGGCATGGACGGGTGGACGCACGACCACGCCTACGTGGGTAACATCCTCAAGGGCGGGAACGTCTACCAGACCACCCCCTCCTCCCAGAACGGCACGCCCATCTACCAGCTGGGGAACAACGCGCAGGGCATCGGCGGGAACTGGGACAACGGCTATGCCCTGGCCCACATCTTCCGCGACGGGAACTGGGACAACGTCAGCAACGGTGTGGTGTGGTCGAACGGAGCGAAGACCGTCCCCTCCTCGTTCTATCTGCTCGCGAAGCCGGGCTTCTTCGGAGGGAACGCCTGGCCCTGGGTCAACCCTCTGACCGGCCAGGCCACGACGCTCCCGGCGAAGGCGCGCTACGACGCCCAGACGCCGAACGTCGTTCCCTGAGCCTCGCGGTCAGAAGCGTCCCTCGAGCAGCGCCACCACCTTGGTCCATCCGAGCGACGCGGCCAGCTGCGCCGCCGTCATCCCGTGCTCGGTGATCGCGTTCCGGTCGGCACCGGCCTCGAGCAGGACCTTCACCGTGGCCACGTTCCCCGCCAGCGCCTCGTCATGGAGGAGCGTCCATCCCCGGTCATCCTTCCCGGTGGCGATCGAGGGGTCCAGCGCGAGCTCCGCCCGGAGCCTCTCCGCCATGCCGACGCTCATCGGATGCTCGTCGCTCGCGGCCCGTCCCTTCCCGAACAGCGCCTTCAGCACACCACCGCCCTCCGGCTGGCGGAAGACCTTCACCCTCGACGGGTCGCCGAAGTCGAGCCCCCACGCCCGGTCATGCTCACGCCGCTCGGCAGCTCCCATGCGAGCGCGGAGGACCTGGACGGTGTATCCGCCGAACACGCCTTCGTGGGTCCCGTACATCCAGTCGCTGATCAGCGAGGGGAGAACACGCGCGGGATCTCCCTTCCGCGCATCGACGTGCAGCGGAGCATTGAGGAGCACCCCGCTGACGTACTGGCCATCGAAGTCCACCTCCGACAGCCACAGGTGCTCGACCTCGCCTCCGTCCGAGAACGCGGCCTTCACGTAGGCGAAGTCCAGCGCCTTGACGATCCGCCGCCTGTCCCAGGCGAGCTCCTGCCAGAACCAGCGGAACGTCTCGCGCGCGGAGGCGAACGCGCGCTGCATGTCCGGATCGGCATCCTTCCCGAAGACCACTCGCCGGTCGTCGTCCATCACCCCGAGGCCCCCTCCCCTCGCGCCGCGGGGGGAGCCTACGCGATCGACAGGGGGTATCCGCCAGCCTCCTCGGCGGCGAGCACCACCGTCTCGCGGAGCGCTGCCGGGTCGAATGGCCGGAACGCGAACAGCGGCGCGATGGCGGCGAGGTGCCTCTCGAGGGCGACCCCGTCGCTGGACGCGCACAGGGCCCGGCGGGCGCGCTCACCGCTCCGGGCGATGGCGTCCGCCGTCCAGGCCTGTGTCATCGCCACCTTCACCGGGTCCAGCCCGGTGGCGGAGGCGGACTGTCGGGTCCGGGTGACCATCGAGTCCACCGCGTAGGCGTCCATCACCACGTCCGCCACCGCGGCCATGACGTCCTGGTGCTTCTCGATCTCGGTTCCGAACCGCTCGGTGGCCAGCTTCATCGCGTAGAGCGCGGCCATCTTCAGGGCCTCCGCGTCGCGGGCTGCGGCGGCCACGGCGTCGCCGCCCGAGGCGACCGGCACCTGCTTCTCGGCCAGCGCGCGGGCCACCGCCTCGGCCTGGGCGAAGAGCGGGAGGGTTCCCTTCACCGCGCGCTTGAGCAGCATCCCGGTCACCAGCATCCGGTTGATCTCGTTCGTCCCCTCGAAGATCCGGTTGATGCGAGCGTCACGGTACGCGCGCTCCACCGGGTACTCCTGGATGAAGCCGGCGCCACCGTGGATCTGCACCGCGTCGTCCACCAGCTGGCCGAGGGCCTCGCTGCCCATGACCTTCATGATGGACGCCTCGATGGCGAACTCCTCGAAGGCGGCGATGGTCCGCGCCTCGTCGCCGGCGCTGCCGCCCTGGCTGGCGAGGAGCGCGTCGATGACCCCGCTGGTCCGATAGGTCATCGACTCGATGGCGTAGATGGCCGCGGCCATGCGGGCGAGCTTCTCGCGGGTCAGCGGGAACGTCGCGACCGGCATCCGGAACTGCTTTCGCTCCTCGGCGAACTTCAGCGCGTTCCCGAACTGGAGCTTCATCCCGCCCAGGACCCCGGCCCCCAGCTTCAGCCGGCCGAGGTTCAGGATGTTGAAGGCGATCTTGTGCCCCTTGCCGATCTCCCCGAGGAGGTTCTCCACCGGGATGCGCACGTCCTCGAGGTACAGCGGGCAGGTCGAGGACCCGCGGATGCCCATCTTGTGCTCCTCGGGACCGACGGTGAACCCGGGTGCGCCCTTCTCGACGATGAAGGCGGTGAAGTGCTCGCCGTCCACCTTGGCGAACACCACGAACACGTCGGCGAAGGACGCGTTGGTGATGTAGAGCTTGCTCCCGTTCAGGATCCACGACTTGCCGTCGGGGCTCTTCACCGCCCTGGTCTTCGCTCCGAGCGCGTCGCTGCCACTGCCCTGCTCGGTCAACGCGTAGGCCGCGACCAGCTCCCCGGTCGCCAGCTTCGGCAACCACTTCGCCTTCTGCGCCTCGGTCCCGAACCAGGCGATGGGCAGCGTGCCGATTCCCACGTGGGCCGCGAAGGTGACGCTCCAGGCGCCCATCAGCGAGTTCGCCTCGGCCAGCAGCAGGGAGGTGGTCTTGTCGCCGCCGAGTCCTCCGAAGCGCTCGGGGACGTCGACCATCAGGAGCCCGAGCTCGCCAGCCTTCTGCAGCAGGGAGCGGAGCAGCCCGGGCGTCTTCGCCTCGATGGCGTCCGCCTGCGGGAGCACCTGCTCGCGACAGAACTGCAGCGCGGTGGCGAAGAGCATCCGCTGCTCCTCGGTGAACGTCTCCGGCGTGGTGATGCGCCCGGCGTCCTGGAAGAGGAAGCCGCCTCCCTGGGGAACGGCGGAGGGCTGGATGGGCTGGGGCACGGCGGCCATGGAGAGGCGGATAGACTACCGGCGGGGGGCGCCAGGGCGTGGATAGACGAGCCACACGGTGTCGAACAGTGGCTCCTTTGGCCCCGACCAGAAGGCGGAGAGCACGGTGCCCACCGCCCGCAGCTCGGTCCCGAAGGACGGCACGAGGCAGGCGTCGGCGGCGCGGAAGCGGGCCTGCAGTCGCTGGAGACCGTCGCGGGCGGTGGCGACGTCGAGGCGGCCGCCGCGCACCGGCACCGTCGGGCCGTTGGGGTCCGGTCCGGGGAGCTTTCCGATGCCGCTCACCAGCTCGAGGCCGTCCTGCCGCTGGATGATGCGGAGCTTGCCGGGCTTCGGATCGTCGAGCCAGCCGTCGAAGGCCGCCTCGTCGCGCAGCTGGACCGGAAAGGCGACCGTGCCCCCGGGGTGGAGGATCCAGGGCTGGACCTTCGCGTCGTCGAGCGCGGCCAGCAGCGGTGCGACTTCCGCCATGTACGTCGTGTCGTCCGCAACCAGCAGCGCCGGGCCCTTGCCGATCGCCTCGAGGATGGGCCTCACCCCTGCGTCCGCGCGCAGGGACGCCACCGACGCTCCGGCCCTGACCTCGCCCGCCGCGAGCGTGATCCGGACGGCCCCCGCGGGGAGGGGTGCACCCCACACCGGGGCGGGCGGCAGGCGGTGTGGATCGGCCCCCCCATCCGTCCCGGCTGCAGCGAGCGGCGAGAGCGGCGCGGGGGCGAGCGAGGACAGCGGCGGAGCGCTCCGTTCCTCGCACCCCGAGCCCAGCACGCACACCCACGAAAAGACGAGAGAGATCGCGCGACGCACGGGACGGCTGCGCAGCATGCACCATCCGCCGGGAAGGCTCACGCCCGCGATGCGAGCACGATGCTAGCCTTCCGTTCCAGGCGTGGCCTCTCCCGTTCCGGTCGAGTTCGGCAAGTACCAGCTCCTCGAGCGACTCGCCGTTGGCGGGATGGCAGAGCTCTACCGTGCGCGCTTCGACGCGATGGCGGGGGTGAGCAAGCCGGTGGTGATCAAGAAGATCCTCCCGGCGTTCGCGGGGAGCGAGTCCTTCGTCCGGATGTTCGTCAACGAGGCCCGCATCGCGGTGTCGCTGAGCCACGGGAACATCGCACAGGTCTTCGACTTCGGAGAGATCGACGGCGACTACTTTCTCGCCATGGAGTACGTGCACGGCCAGCCACTGAGCCGCGTGCTCCGGCGGGCCCACGCGCTCCACTTCCCGTTCCTCCCCGAGCCCATCGCGCTGCAGATCGGGATCGGCATGTGCCGGGGGCTGCACTACGCGCACTCGCGGGTGGACGAGCGGGGACGCTCGCTGCAGATCGTCCATCGCGACGTCTCGCCGCAGAACGTGCTTCTCGGCTACGCCGGCGAGGTGAAGGTCGTCGACTTCGGCATCGCCCGCGCCCGCAACGCGACCGACGCCGCGATGCAGGCCAGCGGGGTGAAGGGGAAGTACCCCTACTTCTCGCCGGAGCAGGCGCGCGGAGAGCCGGTGGACTTCCGCACCGACCTCTACGCGACGGGGGTCGTGCTGTACCAGATGCTCTGCGGGCGGCTCCCCCACCTCGGCAAGATGGTGCCGGCCATGCAGAGCATCATCCGCGGCGAGTTCCCCGCGCCGAGGACTCTCAACGCGCGGCTCTCGCCCGAGCTGGAAGCCACCGTGCTCCGGGCGATGGCCCAGGCACCCGAGGATCGCTTCGGCTCGGCGCAGGAGCTGGAGCACGCGCTCGCGGATGCGCTGCACGCGCTCGGTCCCCGGCCGCCCACGCTGGGCGACTTCATGGCCTTCCTCTTTGAGCCGGAGCTGCTCGAGGAGGGACACGAGGTGCGGCTTCCCCGGTCGCTGCTGGAGCACGTGCCCGAGTGGCGGAAGGGAACCCGGCCCGAGGAGCCGATCGAGGCGGTGCCCTCGGTGACGACGGCAGCGGTGCGACCGCCGGCGCACGCGCCGACCAGGCCCTGGAAGCTGGTGGCGCTGCTCGGGGTGGCGCTGCTGCTGGGGACCATCCTCGCGGCGGTGCTCGGCCGGACGGCGACGTTCGAGGTCGAGCTGCTCTCGGAGCCCACCGGGGCGAGCGTCGAGGTGGACGGCACCCCCGTGCCTGGCACCACCCCCCTGCGCATCACCCACCTCGGCGCCGACGAGCCGCACCGACTCCGGATCTCCCTCTCCGGGCGAGCGGAGTGGACCGGAGAGATCACCGGCAGATCGGGCACGACGGTGCACCTCCGCGCCGAGCTTTCCTCGGCGCCGCAGGTCCCCGGGGACTCACCCGACTCGCCCTGACCGGGCCCCCCGCGCGCGGAACCCCCCGTCACGGGCGGGACAGCGGGCTGGCCCCGCCTTCGCAATGGCAGGGCGCATGCGCCGGACACGGGTCCTGGTGGTCGACGACGAGCCCCTGGTGGCGAGCGCGGCCCGCCGGCTGCTCGCACGGACGCACGAGGTCCACGTGGCGCACAGCGGCCAGTCGGCCCTGGCGATGCTCGAGCACGGAGCGTTCGACGCGGTGCTCTGCGACATCATGATGCCGCAGATGACCGGCCTGGAGCTCCACGCCGTGCTCTCGGCGACGCGACCCGAGGTCGCGGGGCGGATGGTCTTCCTCACCGGGGGCGTGTTCGACGGGCGCGCCGAGCGGTTCCTGAAGGACCACGCTCGCTGGTGCATGGGGAAGCCGTTCGACCCCCCGGCGCTGGTCGCGCTGGTGGCAGAGCGCATCGCCAGTGCCGATGCCCTCGCGCCGTGCCGCGGGATGGTGTAGGCCCTCCCCCTCGAATGGCCGAGACAGTTCTGCCGCCGCCCCTGACGCTCGCCGTCGGAGACCGCGTCGTCTATCCCAACCAGGGCGTTTGCCGGGTGACCAGCGTGGAGTCGAAGGAGGTCGCCGGTCAGACGCTCACCTTCGTCACCATGAAGCGCGAGGAGGACGGCGCGGTGGTGATGGTGCCCGAGGCGAAGGTTCGTTCCATCGGCCTGCGCAAGGTGGCCGGGCGGGCGGACGTGGACCGGGTCTTCACCTTCCTCCGCTCGGACAGCGACAAGGCGAACCTCGACTGGAAGCAGCGCGCCCGCACCAACGTGGAGCGCATGAGCCAGGGCGGGCTGATGGGGCTGGCGGAGGTGGTGAAGGGACTTCAAGTCTTGTCCGAGCTGCGCCCGCTGCCGACCAAGGAGCGCGAGCTCTACGACAACGCGCGGCATCTGCTCGTGGCCGAGCTCTCGGCGAGTTTGAACATCGCCGAGGTGGACGCCGAGGACTCGGTGGACGTGGTGCTCTTCCCGCCGGGTCGGGAGCGTCCGAAGCGGACCGCCGAGGAATTCCGAACCGTCGGGGGCGAGGAGGACGGGATGGAGCTCGGCGAGGACCTGCTCGAGCTCGGCGGGGAGATCGAGGTCGGCGCCGAGGCCGAGCCCGAGGAGGCGGCCGAGGCGGAGCCGGAGCAGCCGGCCGAGCCCGCGCCGAAGGCGAAGGCCGCCGGCAAGGGCAAGGGAGAGAAGAAGGCCCCCGCCGAGAAGAAGCCGGCCCCGGACAAGAAGAAGGCCGCGGCGAAGAAGCCGGCCGCGAAGCCGGAGAAGAAGGCAGCGCCGAAGAAGCCGGCGGCGAAGGCCCCGGCGAAGAAACCCGCCGCGAAGCCGGCGAAGAAGAAGTAACCCGAGGAGCGACGACCGTGATTCGCCTGGTGACGCTGGACGCGTACGACCCGAAGGTCATCGACCGGCTCTGCAAGGTGCTCTACACCGCCTTCGGCGTGGGCTGCGAGCACGCCGGGGACATGCCGCTGCCCGGGGGGCAGAGCGAGCCCTTCGACGCGCAGGCGCTGCTCCAGGCGTTGCCCTCCCCGCGCGCGTACGCCGACGACAAGATCCTCTACCTGACCTCGCGGAAGCTGAAGCCGCGATCGCTCGTGTCGGGGGACGTGCCCAGCTCGGGGTTCTCGAACCAGAACGGGCCGCGCGCGCTGGTGTCGAGCGCCGGGGTGAAGGACCCCGAGGCGGGGCTGAAGCTGATCGCCCGGCACGCGATGCACCAGCTCGGGCACACCTGGGAGCTGCACCACTGCCTCGATCCGCGGTGCGCGATGTACCCGCCCTGGACGCTCAACTACGACGCGGGCGACACGTTCTTCGACACCTTCTGCCGCGACAAGAGCGAGCAGAAGATCCGCCTTGCGAAGTCGTGAGGGTCAAGCACTTCGCGGCTCTTCGATTCGCACGGCGAAATCTCGGCAGAGGGCTCTCGAAAAGACAACGGTCACCGGAGAGCGACCGGATCGCCTCCTCGAGCACCGTGCGCAGCAGGGCCTGAGCAATGCCTCGACGGACAGGGATGATGCGCGGCGCCCCGATGCCTCGGCCTGCGCGGTTTTGAGCGCTCCAGGTCGACGCGAGGAGCTGCGGCGACCGCGTCGAGATCGCGGCGCCCACTCGCGCCGGGCGCCCCCGTGTGCGGCCCCGGGGCACGAGAAGCTATAGCGACAACTCGGAACGTGAGTGAAACGCGCGGACCACCTTTCAGTGGCTTGGACAGGCGCGTCGCCCACTCTCCGTCGCAGATGTTGCTATAGCCTCTCCCGCGCGGAGCGGGCGCGGGAGCCTCCCCCGGGACCGAGCCGTACCAGCCATTGCGCAGATCCGCCCTGGCCAGTTTCGCCCGGCGGGCGATTCGTCAGTTTGAGACCGGCCGCCCGCGAACGACCCGGATGTCTTTGCCTTCGTCGACCCAGCAATGCCGTGACGAGCGCCGGGGGCCTCGCAGGCCAATCGGAATCACTCAGGCGGCCGCCCGACGTCCGGCCCGCGTCCCCTAGAGGCGCCTCTGCGTCTCCGAGGCGCGCGGTCTCGCCTTCCGCCGGCTCAGGCTGCGGACGACATCCCCGGCGGCAGCTCCGCCGCGAGCCGTTCGACGATCCTCTCGGCCACGTACTTCGCGTCCCGTCCCACGCCGTGGATCATCGACGACGACATCGCGTACAGGAAGTGAAGCCCGACGAAGTACAGGCCCGGCGGCTCGGCGACTCCCCGCTTCTGGCGCGGGCTCCCGTGCTCGTCGAACACCGGGACGTGGATCCACGAGAACCCCGCGTGGAACCCGGTGCTCCAGAGGACGTTCTGCACGTCGAGCACCCGGCCATCCTCGAGCACCGGCCGTCCACCCTGGACGCCGACCACCCGTCCGACGCGCTCCACCCCGGCGGCGGCGAGGTGCCTGGGCAGAGTCCGGATCAGAGGGGTCGCCGTCTTCCCTTTTGCCTTGACCTTGCGACCCGCCGGAGTCGACTCGGTGAGCAGGCGGTGGAAGATTCCCCGGAAGAGCAGCGGCGCGAAGACGTTCTGTCCGAAGGAGCTCTGGAACCAGCCGGGGATGTTGCCGACGTCGGGTCCGGCCACCAGCACCGGGTGCCCGGCCTGTCGAAGCTCCATCGCGATCTCCGCGCCCGAGTTGCCGGCGCCGACGAGCAGCACCGGTCCAGCCCGGAGCTGCGCGGGGCGCTTGTAGGCGCTGGAGTGCAGCTGGACGATCGACGGATCCAGCTCCGACGCGAACGCCGGCGTCCTCGGTTTCTGGTAGTCCGCCATCGCGACCACCACCTCGCGCGCGAGGAACCGCTGCGCACCCGAGGTCGCCAGGTACCGCTCTCCCGACCGGGACAGGCTCTCGACGCGCACGCCGTTGCGCACGGGTAGCTGGAAGTGCCGGGCGTACGCCTCCAGGTAGTCGCCCATCTCGTCCTTCGTCGGGAAGTGCCGCGGGTCGCCCGGAAAGGGCAGGCCGTCGAGCCCATCGAACCTGGCGGCCGAGAAGAGCCGCAGCGAGTCCCAGCGCTGCCGCCACGAGTCACCGACCCGCGCGTTGGCGTCGAGGATGAGGAGTTTCTCCACCCCGCACCGGGCCAGGTGGTAGCCCACCGACAGCCCGGCCTGACCACCGCCGATGACCAGGACGTCGACCTCCTCGGTCCCCGCCCGGGAGCGGCTCCTGCCGCGTGGCTCCAGCGCCTCCAGCGCCTGGCCTTCCTCGACCACCACCGACTCCTCGTTCCGCATGACATCCTCCGGTTCGTTTCCAGGGACGGATGTACGTCGCGGGCGGGGGTGCCCGCGTCGGGGAAACCCTGCATTTTGCTGAGGGCGGGTCATGGGGGATTTCCCCCATCCACCTTCAGACGAGCTTGTGGGTGTAGGCGTACGCCGTCGCCGCCGCGCGGGACGAGACCCCCAGCTTCAGGAAGATGTTGCTCACGTGCCGGTCGACGGTCTTCTCGCTCAGAAACAGCTCCCGGGCGATGACCTTGTTGGTCTTCCCCGCCGCGACCAGCCCCAGGACCTCGAGCTCGCGCGCCGTCAGTCCGTCCGGACGCTCGACGCGCTCGGAGACCGAGGGCGGCGGAAGGCGTGCCAGGTCGGGCTTCGCCCCGAGCTCTTCGAAGACCTTGCGGGCCGCGCCCAGCTCCAGGGCCGCCCCATCCTCGTCGCCGAGCGCGCGGCAGGCGAGACCCACCGACACCCGGACCCGCGCGGCGAGATAGGGCGCGCACTCGCGCTGCCACTCGGCGAGCGCCGGGCGCAGCGCATCGAGGGCCTGCCCCGACTCGCCCCTCGCCAGGAGCACCGAGCCGCGGGCGTGGGCGGCGATGGCTGCGAGCACCTCGGACTCGAACTGCTCCGAGAGCGCGTCGAGCTCCGCGCTCGCCTGCGTGGCAGCGTCCAGGTCGCCGGCCGCCAGGGCGATCTCCACCATCGCCGGCAGCAGCCGCGCTCGCTGCAGCGGATCGGCCGTGGCGGCGTGAGCGCGCCGGATCGATGCCAGCGCCGCGTCACCCCGCCCCTGTGCCAGACGGAGCAGGGACAGGCCCGGCTGCGGCTCACGGCCCATGCGGTGCGCCTCGAGGTACGACGCCTCCGCCTCCTCGAGCTCGCCACGAAGCCGGTGCATCTCGGCCTTCTGGTAGTGTGCCCCGGGTGCAGCGAATGGATCCGCCGTCTGGGTCAGCCGCTCGCAGGCACGCCGGGCCTCCTCCAGCGCGGCGTCCCACTGGCCGTTCATCTCCATGACCTCGCACCGGTGCACCATGCAGACCCCGTTGAAGGGCACCAGCTGTGGCTGGGACTCGCACCAGCTGGTGAGGGCCGCCGTCCACTCCCGGCAGCGGTCGAGGGCGTACACCTGACGGCAGCCCTCGATGAGGATGCAGTAGACGATGGCCGGGACGATCGGGGCATCCCCGTCGGACCGAACCGTCACCATCGCCTCGTCGAGCAGCGCCAGCCCCTCGCGGATCTTGCCCTGCCGGAGACGAGCCCTGCCCTGGAGGCTCCGGGCCAGCGCGACCAGATCCGCCTCGCCGAACTGCTCGCCGATGCGAGCTGCCTCCTCCGCGCAGGCCGACGCAAGGGCGAACTCGTTCTGGGCGAGGTGCCGCATCGTCTGCGGGATGCGCAGGTAGCCGGAGATGGCGCAGGGCTTCCCCTCGCGCTCGATCAGCCGCTCGACCCGGGCGAACCAGCCACTCGCCTGCCCGAGCTCGCCGAAGGAGTTGAGCCGGTAACCCAGCCAGAAGCCGACCCGGGCCGCCATCAGAGGGTCGGAGTCGATGAGCAGCTGGTAGCAGCGTTCGAGGATGGCGAGCAGCTCGCGGTCGCGACCGCTCAGCCCCGCGGCCCACGAGTACATCGCGAGGTCGTCGCGGCCCAGCGGCGCCACCCGATCCAGCGCGGAAAAGAGCTGGTAGGCGTCGTCCCACGCTCTTCGCCCGTAGGCCTCCCGCGCTCGCACGAGCTCGGGAGAGGTCTCTGTCGCGGCTCGGGTCATCTGCTCGCTCCACTGTTCAGAGCGGCACGTCCCAGGTCAAGCCCACTCGCAGCTCGACCAGACCGGTGCCGGAAACTGTGCCCACCCGGAGCGCGGCATCTCCCGAGACGCGGGGTGAGATGCGCCACACGAGCCCACCGAGGAGCGAGGTGGTGGTGCCGGGGACCGCGTGCTCGGCCTCGATGTAGACCTCTCCCACCGGGCGGACCGTCCAGTCGTCCGGGCCCTCGGCGATGAGACCGAGCCGTCCGGAGACGTTGTGAGCGCGGCTCCACGCCGGCAGGACGTTCAGGTGAAGGGTAAGCGCCGGCCAGCGCTGCGAGACGATGACTCCCGCCGCGAACCCGAACCCGGAGGCTCCTGCCGTCGCCGGGAGCAGCACCTCGGGCTCGACGGCAATGCTCGGCCCGGATCCGTCCTGGAGGCTTCCTCGCCGCAGGACGCCCTTGATGGAGACGGAACTCTCCAGCTGGAACACCTCTCCCGGCTCCCTCGGGCCGGCCACCGTTCCGCTCGGGTCGGCCTCGACCACGAGCTCCCAGCTGGGGAACAGCCCCAGGTTGAAGATGAAGGTGGGCACCCAGCCCGTCCGTCCTGCCGTGCGCTCGAACTGCAGCGGTCCGATCTCGAGCTCGACGACGTGGAGCGGGGCGACGTCGGCATCGGTCTGGTCGAACGGACGGTAGGCTCGCGCCGGCGGAGCCAGCAGGAGCGTGAAGAGGACGACGAGCGCCGCCCTGGGCCGGGTCACCGCGCGCGACCCGCCGCGTCCTCGAAGACCAGGACCCGTCCCCCGGGCGGATCGCACACCACGACGTGGCCTTCGTCGTCCGCGGCGACGCAGTGGGCCTCGGGGACCGCGGGCTGTCGCCAGAGCGAGCGGAGGGAACCGTCTGCCTGGACCTCGAAGGCCTCGAGCGTGGCCGCCTTCCCGGCCGGGACGTAGAGCCGGCGGGTCGAGGCGACGTAGGCGACGATGTCCACGCCGGCACCCGTTGAGGCGTGGGCGGCAACCCGGCCCTTGCCGGAGGTGTCGATGACGGTCACCGCGCCCTCCGCGCAGCCGACGAGGAGCAGGCCGCGCGTCCGGTCCACGTCGAGGCCGCGTGCGCCCTTGCAACCGTTGCTCCACCGGCCGGTCACGGACCGTTCCCGGAGCGCGATGCCGAGGGTCTGGTCGTGCCAGGTGTTGGTGAACGCCCGCCCGTGCTCCGGGTCGACGACCAGCGACTCCGGACCGTCGGCGATGGCGATGCGCCCGCTCTGCACGAGCGCCGGCCGGGCCTTCGGATCGAAGCGGAAGATCTCGATGGCCTCCGCATCCGGCTCGGTGACCCAGACCTCTCCGGTCGGCTCCACCCAGCGCACGTAGTCCGGCCCCGACGCCAGGGAAGCCTCCGCCGGCGTCCCCTTCCCGTCGGCGGGCAGCGCGACGAGACGCCGCGTGGTGCGGTCGACGACGAAGACGGTGCCCCGTCCCACGTCCGCCGAGGTCACGCTCTGCCCGTGCCCGCCCTTCCAGGTCGGGAGCTTGCTCAGGGAGCCGAGCGACTCGAGTCGCCGGGTCGCCCCATCCATGAGAAACACCGAGCCGGTGCGGCCGCCGGGAATGACGAAGCGGTGGAGCGGAGCGGAGTAGACGATGTCGTCGAAGCCGATGCCGCCCCCTCCGCCCGGAACGGGAATGGCCACCGGGGCCGCGAGCACGACGGAGGCCAGGACGAGGGACAGCATGGGGGCAGCGTGCCTCAGTTCGGGTGCTCGCGCCGAGCACCGCGGTGGTAAAGCGTCGACTGCGGCGTGAACGAGACGGCCCACAGATTGCGCACCGCCGCGCCCGCGCTGGCCCTGATGCTGGTCGCCCTGTTCGGTCTGGGGTTCCAGCTGCAACTGCCTCGCGCCTTCCCCTCCGACGGCGACTACCGCGCGGTCGCCGGAGCGCTGGCCGCCGCCCGGGCACCGGGAGACGTCGTGCTCCTCCATCCCTGGTGGACCGAGCGGGTCCGGCTCTTCCTCCCGGCGGACCTTCCCGTCGTGGGCTACCTCGGGGACACGACCGACGATCTCCTCGAGCATCCTCGCATCTGGGTGCTCGCCAACGAGCGGTTGCCGCGCACGCCCGACACCGACTTCCGGCGCAACTTCCTCCCCGACCGGTCGCAGGCGGGTGAGCCGCGGCAGCTCGGCCCGCTCACCCTCACGCCGTACCGGAACGGCCGGGCGAGGAAGGTGGGCCTCTCGCTCATCGATGCGTTCGACCGCCTGGAGGTCTCGGTCGAGGGTCCGGGGGAGACGGCCGCCCAGCCCTGCCGGCGCAGCGGCGCGCGGATGCAGTGCCCGTTCGACGCCTCGGTCGAGGTGGCCTGGCACGAGGTGCTCTACCAGCCGGTCCGCTGTCTCTACGTCCTTCCGCCGAGCGGAGGACGGACGCTCTCCCTCAAGCTCCCCGACGCACCGGCGGCCGAGGCGCTGCTGCTCGAGGCGGGAATCACCTGGGAGCACGCTTGGATTCCCGGGCGCTCCGACGTGCTGCTCCGGCTGGAGAGTCCCGCGGGAACGTCGATCTCGAAGATTCCCGGCGGGCGCGAGGGCTTCGTCCGGACGGAGACTCCGGCGGTCGCGCCCGGCCCGTGGACGCTGCGGATCACCACCGCCAACCCCCATGACCGGCAGACGTGCGTGCGCCTCCGCGCGCTCGGGGGGCCGCCATGAGCCGCGCGCCCACGCCGCTGGACCGCCGCATCGCCCTCGCGCTCGGCATCCTGACCTTCGTCGTGCTCTGGGCCACCGAGCGTGCGGTGGGTTTCGTGCGCGACGAGAGCGTCTACTTCGCCGCTGCCGAGCAGTTCGCGCGCTGGTGGGCCGTGCTCTTCCACCGACCGGGGTCGGCGCTGAGCGACCCCGTCATCACCCAGGCCTTCGACTTCAACCACGAGCACCCGATGCTCATGAAGTCGCTCTACGGCTGGTCGCACGCGCTGTTCGCCCAGACGCTGGGCTGGGTGCGACCCGCGGCCGGCTTCCGTCTCCCCGCGTTCGCCGTCGCGGCGCTCATCCCCACCCTCCTCCACCTCTGGGGCTCGGTGCTGTGGGGACGCCGGGCCGGGCTGTTCGCGGCGCTGTGCTTCTTCCTCGCCCCCCGCCACTTCTTCAACGCCCACCTGAGCTGCTTCGACATGCCGGTCGCCGCGATGTGGCTGCTGGTGGTCTACCTGTTCTGGCGCGCGGAGGAGGACCTGCGGTTCGCGCCCTGGACCGGCCTCGCCTTCGGCCTGGCGCTCGCCACCAAGCACAACGCCTTCTTCCTGCCGGTGGTGCTCACCCCGTTCGGGGTGCTGGCTGCCTGGCGCGCCGCTGGCCAGGAGGGGCGCAACACCCTCCTCGGGATGGGTCGAGCGGCGCTGGCCTTCGTGGGCTACCTCGCGCTGCTCCTCGTGGTGCAGGGGCGCGACGGGCTGGTGCAATCGTGGCAGCTGCTCTCACCCCAGACGTTCGGGCTGGTCGCGCTGGTGGCGTCGCTCGCGGTCCTGGCGCTGCGGCTGCGCCGGCGCGATCCGGCCGCGTTCGTCCGGCTGGCACCGCTGGTCGCGATGGGGCTCCTCGGGCCCGTCGTCTTCTACCTGCACTGGCCCTGGCTCTGGTACCACCCGGTGGACCGGCTGGCCTGGTACTTCGACTTCCACGCCACCCACGTGCACTACGCCTGGACGTACTTCGGCGACGTGCTGCGGGCGCCTCCCTTTCCCCTGGCCTACGTGTTCGTCGTCACCGCGCTGACGCTCCCCGTCTCTCTCGTGCTCCCGATGACCGCCGGGCTGGTGCGCACCTGGGTGCTGAACCTCGGGGACCTGGTCCCGGCGCTCGGACGGCGCTTCGGGCGCGGAGGCCAGACCGAGTGGCTCCTCGGGGTGAACGCGCTCTTCTCCATCCTCCTCATCAGTCACCCCGAGGTGCCGCACTTCGGCGGGGTGAAGCACTGGCTCCCCTCGATGCCCTTCCTCGCGTTGCTCGCCGGGAGGGAGTTCGACCGGGCAGCCGCCGGGCTCTCGTCGGCGCTCCGCCTCACGGCGCGGCGCGGCACGCTGGCCAGCGTCGCGTTGGGTGGACTCGTCCTGCTTCCGGCATTCACGCTCACCGTGCACGTCCACCCGTACGGGACGTCTGCTTATGGCGAGCTGGCCGGCGGTATCCCCGGTGCCGCGAGCCTCGGGCTCCAGCGTCAGTTCTGGAGCAACAATGTCACCGGTGTCCTGCCCTGGATCGACGCGAACAGTCGGCCAGGAACCCGAGTCTGGCTTCACGAGGTGAATGGGCTTTCATTCCGCGACTACCAGCGCAATGAGATGCTGAGGAAGGACGTCATTCCTGCAGGCGGCCCCGAGGACGCGGACCTCGCTGCCGTCCAGTACCACCAGGAGTTCCGCGAGCAGGAGGTCCAGGTCTGGCAGGCCTTCGGGACGTGGGTTCCTTCGACGGGCCTGTACCTCGACGAGACACCGCAGGTGGTCGTCTACCGGCGCTCCGCCCCCTGAGGCGGAGGTGACGCCGGGACGTCCCCTGCCGGAAAGGGGAGAGGCTGTGAACATTCGTCATCTCGCCGCCGCAGTCGCCCTGGCGGCCTTCGCCGCGTGCTCGCGTTCCAGCACGCCGGCCCACCGCGTGGAGATCCGCAAGATCTCCGGGGACACGGTGCAGATCGTCCCCAACGACGGTCAGATGCAGTACTGCCTGGTGTTCACGCACTCGGGGAAGGGCGTGGTGCGGCAGCTCACGATGAGCAAGAACAACGTCTCGGTGAAATGTCCGGCCGACGAGCCGGTGCTCGGTCAGGCCTACAAGATTCCGACGGAGGAGGGGCCGGTGAAGATCAACGTCTTCTTCTCGGACCAGCGGCTCGAGGCGGCGAGCGTCGCCAATCAGCTGAACGACATGACCAGCCCGAGCTTCAGCCCCATCGACTTTCGCCTCCCGGGGAAGGTGGTGGTGGAGACGCTCGACTTCATCCCCACCGAGTCCCCCGAGCCCGCGCCGGGACAGCTCGTCCCCAAGCCCTCGCCGCCGGCGGCCAACCGCCAGGGCTGAGGCGAGGGACCGAGCAAGGACGCGCGGCGCCTCAGAACGCCGCGCGCGCGATGCCCAGGAGGTCGCCCTCGGTCGTCGGCCGCGGGTTCCCCTGGTGCGACGCGTCCCGGAAGGCGAGCTCGGCGATGCGCGGCAGGTCCGGCTCCTTCACGCCGGCCTGCGACAGGCGCGTGGGCAGCCCGGCGTCGGCGACCAGCCGCCGCACCCGGTCGATGGCCACGCCCGCGAGCACGTCCTCCACCGCTCCCGACGGCTCACCCATGGCGATCGCCACGCGCGCGAGCCGCGCCCGCGAGACGTCCCGGTTGAACGCCATCACCGCGGGCAGCACCACCGCGTTGGCCAGCCCGTGATGGAGCCCGGCCACCGGGGTCAGGGCGTGCGCGAGCGCGTGGGCATTTCCCAGGCCCTTCTGGAACGCCATCGCGCCCTCCATCGCGGCGATCATCATGTCCAGGCGCGCCCGGGTTTGGGTCGGCTCCCGCAGCACCACCGGGAGCGAGCGTGACACCCGCCGGATCCCGTCGATCGCCACCGCGTCCGCGAGCGGGTGGAAGCCGTTGCTGAGGTACGCCTCCAGGCAGTGGGTGAAGGCATCCAGGCCGGTGGCCGCCGTCGCGCGCGGTGGAAGCCCGTAGGTCAGCTCGGGGTCCACGATCGCCGCCCGGGGGAGGAGCGCCGGCGCGAAGATGACCGTCTTCCGACGGGTGTCCTCGAGGAACGCCACCCCGCTCCGGCTGACCTCGCTGCCGGTGCCCGCGGTCGTGGGGATGGCGATGAGCGGCGGCAGCGGATGGGTGACGAAGCGGTCCCCGCCCGTCGCATCGTCGTACCGGCTCAGCGGCGGCGAGTGGCTGGTGAGCAGCTGCACCAGCTTGGCCGCGTCGAGGGGACTGCCACCGCCGAGCGCGACGATTCCGTCGCACCCGCCGGTCCGGTAGGCCTCGAGCCCGGCGAAGACGTCGGGCTCCGTCGGATCCGGCTTCACCCGGTCGAACAGCACGTGGACGATGCCCGCCTCGCCGAGCACCGCGAGCACGCGGTCCACCAGCCCGGCCTTCGTCACGCCCGCGTCGGTCACCACGAGCGGTCGCTGCAGACCGAGGCGTTGCACCTCCTCGGGGAGTCTCTTCAGCGCGCCCGCGCCGACGACGATGCGGGTCGGCCAGGAGAGGACGGAGATGCGAGGGGGGTCCGGAAGGTCGAAGAAGGCGGTGTCCATGGGTCAGGCCAGCTCGAAGTAACGCTCCAGCTCCCAGGTGGTGACGGCCCGCTCGTACTGCCGGACCTCCCAGGTGCGGGTGCGGAGGTAGTGGTCCACGAACTCCTCGCCGAGGAGCTCGCGCGCGATCGCGCTCCGGTCGAGGAGGGTGATCGCGTCGCGGAGGTTGCGGGGCAGCGGCGCGGCGTCGCTCCGGTAGGCGTTTCCGGTCACCGGCTCGCCGGGCTCGACCTCGTGCTCGATGCCCCACAGGCCTGCCGCGAGCGAGGCGGCCATCCCCACGTAGGGGTTCATGTCCGCGCCCAGCAGCCGGAACTCGACCCGCATCGCCTTGGCGTCCGGGCCGATGACCCGCAGGGCGCAGGTCCGGTTCTCGCGACCCCAGGTGGCGGAGGTCGGCGCCCAGGTGTTCTCCACGCTGCGCTTGTAGCTGTTGATGGTGGGCCAGTAGAGCGCGGTGAGCTCGGGCATCAGCTTCAGCTGCCCGCCGACGTAGTGGCGGAGCGTCTTCGAGAGCCCGCCCTCCCCTCTCGGGTCGTGGAAGGTGTTCCGCGCGCCGTCCGGCGTCCAGAGCGACTGGTGCACGTGTCCCGAGCACCCCGGGAGCCGCGCGCTGGGCTTGGACATGAAGCAGGCGGTGAGCCCCTGCCGGGCGCAGATCTCCTTCACCGCCGACTTGAAGAGGACCGACTTGTCGCCCGCTGCCTCGAGGAGGTCGTAGCGGATGGCGGTCTCGTACACACCGGGGCCGGTCTCGGTGTGGAAGCCCTCCACCTCGAGCCCGAAGGCGTTGCAGCCGTCGAGCAGCGCGTGCACCAGGTCGGAGCTCTGCGAGGTGCGCAGCCAGGAATACCCGAACATCCCGGGGTCGAGCGGCTCGAGGTTCTGGAAGCCCTTCGCCCGGAGCGAGGCCGGCGTCTCGCGGAAGATGAAGAACTCGTACTCGCTTCCGAATTTGGGGAGGAAGCCGAGCCTCCGCGCCCGCTGCCCCACCCGGCGGAGGAGCGCGCGCGGGCTGGGCGGGTAGTCGGACCCGTCGGGCATCACGAAGTCGAGCAGGAAGGCGGCGGTGGCCGGTTCCCAGGGAATCATCCGCGCGGTCGCGAGGTCGACGCGGGCCTGGAGGTCGGGGTAGCCGGTGTGCCACCCGGTCACCTGCGCGTTGTCGTAGAGCTCGTCCGCGACGTCCCAGCCGAACACGACGTCGCAGAACCCGAGCCCACCGCGGGCAACCGAGGCGAATTTGTCGAGGCTCACGTACTTGCCCCGGAGGACGCCGTCGAGGTCGACGCCGGCGATCTTCACCTGCCTGGCGCCCTTCTCCTCCAGCCAGCGGAGCGCGGCCTCCACCGGGTCCGGTTTCCCCCGGACCTGCTTCGGCGCGCGCGCGGACGGGCGGCGGACTCGGGCTCCGGTTCGGGGCATCGTTCAGACCTCCGGTAGTTGCGTCCAGACCGTCTTCAGCTGGGTGTAGTTCTCGAGCGCGTGCGCGGACAGGTCCCGGCCCCAGCCGGACTCCTTGTACCCGCCGAAGGGGGCGGCGTCGTCGAACTCGTTGAAGCAGTTGATCCACACCACGCCGGCCTGGATCCGCCGTGCCAGCGCGTGGGCGCGCGCCACGTCGCGGGTCCAGATGCTCGCCGCGAGGCCGTAGCTCGTCCCGTTCGCGAGGCGCAGCGCCTGGCCCTCGTCGTCGAACCGCATCACCGAGAGCACGGGCCCGAAGATCTCCTCCTGGGCGATGCGCATGTGGGACTGTACGTCGGTGAAGACGGTGGGCTTGAGGAAGTTGCCCTTCGCCTTCACGCCCTCCCGGTCGCGCTCGCCACCACAGGCCAGGGTAGCGCCCTCGCTCTTCCCCGACTCGATGTAGCGGAGGATGGTCTCCAGCTGCGGCTGGCTCACCTGCGCGCCCATCTCGGTGCGGTCGTCGAGCGGATCGCCGACCACCATCTCCCGGGCGCGCTTGACCAGCTTCTCCACGAACGCGTCGTGCGCCTTGCCGTGCACCAGGACCCTGCTCCCGGCGTTGCAGACCTCGCCCTTGTTCCCGAAGATGCCCCAGAAGCACGCCTCGACCGCCCTGGTCATGTCGGCATCGGCGAAGACGACCTGGGGGCTCTTGCCTCCGAGCTCGAGGGTCAGCTTCTTCAGATTGGTGTCCGCCGAGGCGTGGAGCAGTCGGCGCGCGGTGCGTACCGAGCCGGTGAAGGCGATCTTGTCCACCCCCGGGTGCCGGGCCAGCGCCTCGCCCGTCGGGGCGCCGTACCCGGGGAGCACGTTGAGCACTCCGGGCGGGAAGCCCACCTCGCGGGCCAGCTCGCCGAGCTTCATCCCGGTGAGCGGAGTGAGCTCGCTGGGCTTGAGGATGACGGTGCAGCCGGTGGCCAGCGCAGGGCCGAGCTTCCAGCAGGCGAGGCAGGTGGCGTAGTTCCAGGGAACGATGGCGGCGACGACGCCGATGGGCTCGCGCAGGACATAGGTGTGGAAGCTGCCGTCGACCGGGAGCACCTCACCGGTCAGCTTGTTCGGCCACTCCGAGGCGTAGGCCAGCGTGGCGCTCCCCGGGGCGACGTCGCCGCGGACGGCCTCCTTGAAGGTCTTGCCGTTCTCGAGCGAGGCGACGAGGGCGAACTCCTCCCGGCGCTCCCAGAGCGCGTCGGCGAGCTTGCGGATGAGCTTCCCCCGGGCGCCGGGATTCATCCGCGACCAGGGGCCGGACTCGAAGGCCCGGCGCGCGGCCTGGACGGCGCGGTCGACGTCGGCCGGTCCGGCGGCGGGAGCCTGGAAGAACGTCTCGCCGGTCGCGGGATTGGTGACCGGGACGGTGCCTCCGTCGAGGGGAGCGACCGACTCGCCGTCGATCAGGAGCTTCGCCTCGGGGAGCCGGGGCGTCAGGCTGCGTGCGTCGGACATGCTGGAATGTGTCCCTCGTCACGGGCAAGCTGCGCAAGCGGTGCGCACGTGACGTGGTGGAAACGGAAACACGCACCCCTGGATCGACATCGAATGCGCTTCCTCCTCGCCGCCCTGCTGCTCTCGGTCACAAGCTGCGCCTCGACGAAGGTGGAGTCCACCTGGTCGAACCCCGCCTTTCCGGCGCGGAAGATCCAGAGCTTCGCCGTCTTCGCCTCCACCGGATACCCGACGGGACGGATCGAGTTCGAGCAGAAGCTGACCGACGCCCTGCGGAAACGCGGGCTGGACGCGATCCCCGGCTACCAGTTCGTGGCCTACGACGAGTATCCGGGCAGGGACGAGATCCTCCGCCGTGTCCAGGCGAAGGGGGTCCAGGGCGCGTTGATCAGCAAGACCATCCAGAGCTTCAACAAGGAGCAGGTCAACCCGGTGGTGGTGGGCGGGGCGGTCTCCTCGGGCTGGGATGCGGCGGGCTTCTACGAGTACTGGTCCGCGCCGCTGACCTTCGCCGAGTACACCACCGAGGAGAACCGCTACGTCGGCGAGACGGTGCTCTGGGCGCTGCCGGACGACAAGGCGATGTGGGCGATGCGCACCAGCACCCGGCGGACCGACCCGGGCGCCTTCGCCGACGACATCGCTGCGACCGTCGCGGCCGATCTGCGGAAGGCCGGCATCCTTCCCGAGTAGTGACGCGGTCCCGTCGGGCGACGACGGGTCGCAAAGTTTTCACCTCGCAAAAGGTTCGTGGAGGTGCCGACCCCCGGCGCGAGCGATGTGCTCGTCCCGGCTCAGATCTTCACTCGGCGCCCCGCTGTCCCTCTTCTTGCATTCACCGGCCTGCGGTCGAATCCACCCCGGCAGGAGTGCATGCGATGACCGCGCGACGGCAGCGTCTCGTCCCGATGACCGTGCTGCTCGCGGCGTTCTGTGGCTGCGGTCCCGGAGCAGACACCGGAGCTGCTCGCCCCGGGGTCGATGCGCTCGCCCAGCCCATCATGAACGGCGCATTCGATCCCGCCGACCCTGCCACCGTCCTGCTGGGCGGAGGAGGAGGCTGGTCCACCGGAACGCTCGTCTCTCCCCGCGTGATCCTGACGTGTGGTCACTGCGTCGATCCACAGGGCGCGCCACGGTCGTTCGCCTACTTCGGGTCGTCCTACCTGGATGGCGGGACGATCGTCATGGTGGAGCGGAGCTATCCCCATCCGCAGTACGTCCGTGGTGCGTACCCGAACATCGACCTGGGGATCGTCGTTCTCGAGACGCCGGTGGAGGTGAAGCCCGTCGAGATCCAGACCGCTCCGCTGGACGGCGGCGTCGTGGGCGCCCCGCTCCGCATCGTGGGTTTCGGCGCGACGAGCCCGGCGATGCCGGAGTTCGACAAGATGCAGGTCACCGTCCCCATCACCGGGATCGACGAGAACTACCTCCTCGTCGGCCCGGCCATCTGCGCCGGTGACTCGGGCGGCCCCGGTCTCCTCGATGCGGGCCAGGGACGGGAGGTCATCGCCGGCGTGGTCAGCTGGCACACCGTGAATGCCCAGGGTTGCGGCGGGGCCGGTGGGCTCGCCCGGGTGGACACCCAGGCGCGCTGGATCCAGCAGCAGATCGACGCGGCGGAAGACGGCGGGGTCGGGAATGTGCCGCCAGACGGAGGGCCGGATGCGGGAGGCGGAGCGCCGGACGCTGGGTCTCCGTCGGGCGCGGACGGCGGCAGCGGCGACGGGGGTGCGGTCCCCTCGGACGGTCCGCTCGATGCGCGCGACCTGGCGATCAGCGGGGGTTGCTCGACACCAGGCGCCGGCGGCGGACGCCCGCTCCTCGCGCTCGTGCTGCTGACCCTGCTCCGCGAAACCCGGGCGGCGAGGGCGCGCGGCCGGAGCCGCACGGCTCCGCGCTGACCTTCGCCGAGGAGCTGGTGAGCCCCAGCGCACCATCCCCTTCCTCTGGAAGGGAGACATGCGAAGCTCGAGGCCTGGAGGAGAGGCGCGCCGTGATCGACCGCTGGGAGCGAGTTCTCGAGCAGAAGCCGATCAGCCTCCAGGAGCACCTCCTGGACGAGGCGGCGAAGCTGCTCCTCGTCGAGCTTCGGCAGTGGCCGCTGCCCATCCAGGAAGTCGACGAGGAGACCGGAGCGGGCATCGCGGAGCTCCTCGCGCCGGATGCCCCGCCTCCATCCCCCGCGGTCCTCGCAGTGGCGCTCAAGCTCAGCCGGTGGGACCTCGAGCGGGAGCACGAGGCGTACGACGACTTCATGCGGAACCGGCGCTACCAGGAGGCCGGGATCACCGATCGTGAGCGCCCCTTGCTGCTCCTCGTCTCTCGCTGGGTACTCGAGCAGCTCTCCGCCCTGTCCGACGCCACCGAGGGGCGGATCGACCGGCACGCGCTCCTGCGCCTCGTGGATCGACTCGAGTCCGGCCTCGTCCGACCGGCCGACGCGTGATGACTGACGCGGCGTCGGAACGCCGAGGGTGACCTGATGGCGACCCTCGGGCACGTCGCGGCCGGAGTCGTGGCGGCGCGCTGGCTCGATTCGCGGCCCGGAGCCCCTCCGGTTCCGCTCTCGATGCTGGGCCTGTCCGCGCTGTCGGTCCTGCCGGATGCCGACTTCGTCGCCTTCATGGTCGGGATTCCCTACGCGAACCCGTTCGGCCACCGGGGGATGACGCACTCGCTGCTGTTCGCGGTGCTCGTCGGCGCGCTCGTGGCCATCGGCCTCCGCCTGAGGCGACGACCGGTCCTCCTGGACGCGCTCCTCGCCACGCTCGTCGTCGCGAGCCACGGCGTTCTCGACGCCATGACCACCGGAGGGCTCGGCGTGGAGTTCTTCTGGCCGGTCGACACCCGGCGCTACTTCCTGCCCTGGGAATTCATTCCCGTGGCGCCGCTCGGCGCGGGCATGCTGACCGCGCGCGGACTGTCCGTGTTGCTCACCGAGGCTGTGCTCTTCCTGCCGGCGTGGGCCTACGCCTTCTGGCCGAGGGCGCTGCGTCCTTCGGTGGAGTGAGCAGCTGCCTCAGTGCGGGCGGATCTCGTCGACGATCCGCTGTGCCCCGTAGACGGTCGCGAGCGCGCGGAGGATGAGCTCGCTGTGGAGGAAGACCGCGCGGCGGCGGGACTCGTCGTAGCCGAAGGGTGTCGCCGTCCCGAAGGAGTTCTGGTCGAAGTTGAGCGCCACCAGCTCGCCCTTCCGGTCGACGATCGGCGACCCCGAGTTGCCCCCCACCGAGTCGGGGGTTCCCACCACGTTGAAGGGAAGCGAGTCCGGCATCTTCCCCCGGGCGGTGAGCCACGACGGGGGAAGCGCGAACGGGGGACGTCCGGTCGCCCGCGTCCACAGTCCGGCGAGCTCGGTGCGCCAGGGGATGGTCCGACCGGGCAGCTCGTACCCGCGGATCGTCCCGTAGGAGAGCCGCGGGGTGAACGTCGCATCCGGGTAGACCGCGGTCCCCAGAACCTCGAACCGTGCGTGCGCGATCAGCTCGCCGTTGCTCTTCAGGGTCGCATCGAGCGCCTCGAAGCGCTTCCGGACCGCGCGGGCCTCCTCGTCGACGGCCGCGGCGAGCTGGAGCATCGGGTCGGTTGCCATCGCCGAGTCCAGGGCAGCCGCATCCTCCCAGAGGCGCTTCCGCACCCCCGGGTCGCCGAGCTTCGTCCCTCCGACCACCCGGGCGGCCAGCTCCTCGGGGGTTTCCCGGGACAGGAGCTTCTGGACGATGGGGTGCTCGGGCCGGAGCTCCGCACGCATCCTGGTCAGCGACCAGCCCAGAGTGGCGCTCTCCAGCTCGGCGTGGAGCGGCGCGGTGGAGAAGAGGCCCTCGGTCAGAGCGGGGAGACTCGCGTCCTGGAACTCACGCAGTCGCTGCTCGGACGGAAGCTTTCGCTCGCTGCGCGCACGCACGAGCTGGCGGGCTTTCCGGAAGAGCTGCGAGTCGAACGCCCAGGGCAGCTCGTCGACGGGGCTTGCCAGCTCGCCGGAGTCCTCGAGATACCGGAGCTCGCTCCGGAAGCCGAGGTACTCGCCGGTCGCCCGTTCGATCTCGTCCCACGCGCGGGAAGAACGATCCTTCCGGCGCGGATCGGCGCTCACGCGCCCCCGGAGCGCCTTCTCGGCGCGCTCCTTCTCGGCCATGAACGTCGGGTCGGAGAGAACCCGCCACTGGCCCCTCGCGCGCTTCAGGTTGTTCTCCACGGACTGCAGCGCCCCGAGCGCGATCCGCGCCTGCTCCGGTCCGCGCTGGCGGAATCCCTGAAGGTACCCGCGCAGCTCGGCCAGCCGCAGCCCCGATTCGGGGATGACCACGTCGCGCTGGTACCGGAGCTGGGCCACGGTGAGGAGGCGCTGCGTCTTCCCTGGGTCGCCCGACATGAAGACCAGGTCTCCCTCGCTTGCCCCGGTGGCCGACCAGCGGAAGTACTGGGGCGTCGCGGCCGGCTTGCCGTCGTCGTGGACGCGGAGGAAGGCCACGTCGAGAGCCCAGCGCGGGAACTCGTAGTTGTCGGGGTCGCCGCCGAAGTTGGAGATGGAGTCCTCGGGGAGGAAGACCAGCCGCACGTCGGTCCACCGCCGGTAGCGATAGAGATGGTAGAGGCCGCCTCGATACAGGCTGACCACCTGGCAGCGCGTCCGTGCGTCGACCTGACAGGCTTTCTCGATGGCGCCGGTCTCGGCCCGGAGCGCGGAGGCGAGCGCGTCACCCGTCTTGCCTCGCGTGCTCTTGCCGATCCGTTCCGTGACGTCCGTGATCTCGACCAGCTGATCGACGTGCTCGCCCGGACAGCGCAGCTCGTCCTCCTGCCTCCGGGCGAGAAAGCCGTCCTTCACCAGATCACGGCCGGAGGTGGAGAGGTCCTCGGCACAATCGCTGGCGCAGTGGTGATTGGTGACCAGCAGCCCGCTCGCCGAGACGAACCCGGCCGAGCATTCCTTGGTGCGGACCGAGGCCAGCCGGACGTGCTCGAGCCACTTGCCGTCCGGCGCGAAGCCGTACTTCGCCTTGACCTTCGCGGAGGGGAACCGATCGAAGGTCCACATCCCCTCCTCCGCCGAGGCCAGGCCGGACATCGCGAGCACGGCAACCACGACCGCTGTTCTCACGCTTCCTCCAGGGCAGGGGCCCGCCCGTTCCTAGCGGAACCGCCGGGGTGAGATCACCGGGGTGGCGTCGGATGCCTCTCGGCGTGTAGAGCAGCGAAGACCCTCGCGGAGCCGGTCGCGGCTCTCGGCAGGCACTCCATGAACTTACGACACGCTGCGTCCGGAATCGTGCTCGCGGGCTTTCTGTCGGGCGCTCCCGGGGCGCGAGCCGCCCCGGAGCTCACGGTCGCCGATGCCATCCGCGCTGCCTGGGCCCACGACGCGCGCCTCCAGGCGTCCTCGGCCCAGGCCACCTTCGCTGCGCGGGGCGCCGAGGCTGCGGACTGGGCGCTCGGGCCGACCCTCGTCCTCGGCGCGCAGGGCACGGTCACCTCCCAGCCCTCGCACACCTTCGCCCTGCTCCTCGACCAGGGGAAGTTCACCTCGGCGGACTTCGACCCGGCCCGGCTC
>Ga0310810_10001046_pt1 | contig 28248 bp, 29 predicted proteins | sample NCmetagenome_FD_207641 | JGI IMG/M metagenome (GOLD analysis project Ga0310810, IMG submission 207641) | Soil microbial communities from experimental microcosm in Duke University, North Carolina, United States - NC | ecosystem: Engineered > Artificial ecosystem > Soil microcosm > Unclassified ...
TTTCGGCTGAAATGCTGCTGATCTCCGGTGGGCTCATCAACATTCAAGCGGTGATGGCGAATGAGATCGGGTTTACTTATCTCGGCGGCGCAGCACCCCTCCAGGCAGCGCTACAGGGAGCGGATCTCGTGATCCTGGCGACAGCGTACGGTTTGATGCCCTACGGCATGGTATCTGGGAAAAACATTCATGCACCGGCGGATCTCAAAGGCAAGCCGTTCGTCGTGGCGCGTCTCGGTGGTATCGAGGAAACTGCGGCCCGGCTCGCGCTCGACCGCCTGGGAGTAGGTGCGCGAAACGTGTCGTTCCTCCAAGCGGGACCGGACCCGGTGCGCATTGCGGCCCTGGAATCGGGCTCGGCGCAGGCGACCATGCTCGCGCCGCCCGGGCTTTTTTCCGCCACCGGACGTGGCCTCAATCTGCTCGCCGACCTCGGTGCCCTGAAAATCAGATACCCGACTTCCGTGATTGCCGCGCGTCGAACCGCTCTCACACAAAATCGGGTAGTGGCCAAACGATTTCTCATGGCGCTTATCGACGGTTTGAACGTTCACCGGCAAAATAAAAGCTTCGCACTGCAAATATTGCAAAAATATTCCAAGCTCGCAGATGCCGACGTGCTGAACCAATCGTACAACTATTTCGTCAAGAACAGTCCGACTTTGCCTCTGTCCGACGCCGCTACGATCCAGGCTGGATTACCGATGGACAAACCGACGAATCGGAAGATCGAAGAGTTCTACGACAATTCGCTAGTCGAAGAACTCGATCGCGAAGGATTTTTGAAGACTCTCGGAAAATAGAAAACCGACCGCGCCTCAGGGCCATCGGCCGGTTTTCAGCCTTTCCGTCGCGACAATACGATCAGAGTCCCGTCGTGCTCGCCGGCGGTTTGCGGTGATGGGTTGCCTGCTCATAGGCGTAGGCGAATTTGATCAGGTTGCCGTCGTCGTAGGGACGCCCGATGAAGCAGACGCCGGCCGGCAGATTGTCGCGCGTGAAACCTGCCGGAACCACGATCGTCGGCGTGTAAACCAAAAATGTATTCAGGTGTGGCGCGCCTTTTTGATCGGTAAACGGAGGCGCGATCCCGTCCTTGATCAAAGTCGGTTGATGTTCGACAGCCTTGTGCACAATGGCATCGAGCCTGTTATCCGCCATCACTTTCAATAAATTCGTCATTAACTCATCCTGCGCCTTGAGGCTCTCGTAGTGCTTCGTGGTGTCGGGCTGTCTCTTGAAACGTTCCTGTGACCGTTTCACCGCTTTGGTGAAATCCGGCGCGGCGATGACTTCCTGCGGTGTCTTGAACGGCGGATTGGCGCTGCGGCCGTAGTAGTTCTTGAACGATTGATCGGAGTCTCCGGGGCCGCCGGACCGTTTGGCGAGCAGCTCCTTGATCTTCGGTATGACAATCGGATCGACGATCTCGGCACCGGCGGTTTTCAATTCGTTGATCGCTTGATCGAAGACTGCGGAGATCTTTTTGAAGTCTTCCGATTCCGGCTCGGAGTTGAGGCCGATGGATTCACGCATAATCCCCAGGCGCTTTCCCTTCAAGCCATTCTTGTCAAGGAATTTTGTGAAAGTATCGGGGACGTGACCAACGCCACGCGCGGTAATCGGATCTTCAGGATCATAGCCGGCCATCACGTCGAGGAGCTTCGCCAAGTCTCGCACCGTTCGCGCCATTGGACCGAGGGAGCCGAAGAGTTCCGGCCAGCAGCCGTAGACGCCGCCGCGGCTGACGAGCCCCGCGGACGGGCGCATGCCGGCGATGCCGTTCCAGGTGGACGGCCGGCGGATCGACGCCAAACCTTCTTGACCGACTGCGACCGTGGAAAAATTCGCCGAGACCGAAGCGGCGGAACCACCCGAGGAGCCGCCCACCGTGCGTTCGACGTCATAGGGATTGCGGGTCGAACCGAAGAGCGAACCATGGGTGTCGCCGCCGCCCAGTTCGCCGAGGGTCGCTTTGCCCAAAAGCACCGCGCCGGCTTTGCGCAATTTTTCCGCGACAAAGGAATCACGATCGGGAAAATAGTCTTTGAATAAGAGCGAGCCCAATGTTGTCGGCATGCCTTTGACGTCGGCTTGATCCTTGATGATCACCGGAATGCCATGCAGCGGGCCGACCGGACCGGAAGCTTTGTAGGCGGCGTCGAGACGATCGGCTTCCTGAAGCGCTTGAGAATTGACTGTGATCAGCGCGTTGATGCTCGGGCCTTTTTTATCGAACGCTTCGATACGGTCGAGGTACATCTGGACAACTTGGCGGCAGGTGAGCGGGCCGGATTTGTAGGCGGCATGGATGTCGTCGATGGTGGCTTCGACGATATTAAACGAATTGCTTTGAGCCATGGGAATACTCCTTGAGCGAAGTCTATGACTGCTTGATATTGAAAGCCGGTGAAAATGTCCAGGGGAAATGACGTGAGGCGTGAAGGGTGAGGCGTGAGGAAAAGCACGATCATGTGATGAGGTGGTTGAAACGGGAGCGGGATCATGGTTATTCCAACCAGAAAGTTTTCGAGGTCGAAGCGGATATGGCGGTGATGTCTAAACGCGTCGCGGGATTCGGCACGACGGTTTTCGTCGAGATCAATAATCTCGCGCGGCAGCATAACGCCGTCAATCTCGGCCAGGGCGCGCCGGATTTCGATGGGCCGCCGGAAGTGCTCGCCGCCGCCGTCGAGGCGGTGAACGGCGCGATGAATCAATACGCGCCGGGCATCGGCATGCCCGCGGTGCGCGCCGCGATCGCGCGCCATGCCGAACGCTTTTACGGTCAAAAGCTCGACCCCGACACCGACGTGCTCGTCACCAGCGGCGCCACCGAGGGGATGTTCGCGGCAATTCTCGGTCTCACCGATCCCGGCGACGAGGTGATCGTGTTCGAGCCGGTTTACGATACCTACGTGCCGAACCTGGTGATGGCTGGGGTGACGCCGCGCTACGTGCCGCTCCGCGGCGAGAACTGGAGCTTCGATCCGGATGAACTGGCGCGTGCCTTCAACGCGCGCACCCGCGCGATCATCGTCAACACGCCGCACAATCCCACCGGCAAGGTCTACACGCGCGACGAACTGCGCGCGATCGCTGAGCTGTGCGTGAATCACGGCGTGATCGCGATCACCGACGAAGTCTACGAACATATTCTGTACGACGACACCGCGCATATCCGCTTGGCGACCTTACCTGGCATGGCAGATCGCACGGTGGCGATCAGCAGCTTGGGCAAAAACTTCAGCGTTACCGGCTGGAAGATCGGTTGGGCGATCGGCCCCGCGGCATTAGTTCGCGCGGTCAACCAGGCGCATCAGTTCATGGTCTACGCGGTCGCCTCGCCGCTTCAGGCCGCCGCGGCGACGGCGCTCGATTTGCCGTTGCAGTTTTTTCAAAACCTGCACGCAAATTATCAGAGCCGGCGTGATCGTATTCTCGACGTTCTGAAAAAGTCCGGTTTTAAAGTTTTCCCGCCGCAGGGAAGTTATTTCATCATCGTCGACTGGCGCGGGGTCGCGCCGTCGCGAGTGCACGACGATTTTCAATTCGCGCGCTGGCTCACCAGCGAAGTCGGTGTGGCGTGCATTCCAGCCAGCCCGTTTTATCAGGAGTCCGACAAGCACCTCGGCCGGCTCTTCGCGCGCTTTGCCGTCTGCAAGAAAGATGAAACTCTCGCCGCTGCAGCCGAGAGATTGTCGCGTTTGGGCAAATACTGATCTCCAGGCGGGCCTCGCAACCAGGTTGAATGTTTTCTTGCCGCCGTGTTAGACCTCAAGTCGAAGCAAGGAGGATTCTATGCCTCGAATCGTCCATATCGCACTCAAGGTCGATGATCTGGAAAAAGCCACGGAGTTCTACGAAAAGGGTTTCGGCTTCGTGGAGATGCAGCCGGCCAGGTGAGAGATCATACTTCGCGGCATTTAACTGACGGTACCATCGACCTTGCACTCATCAAGTACGACAGCGAAGAATCCGCCGAAGCGCGGGCGTCTGGGACGGGCCCCTGCATTCACCACTTTGCCATCGAAGTGGATGACATGAAGAAGTCCGCTGCGCTGCTGAACAAATTCGATTGCGAGATCATCAGCGATCCCGGCGTGATCCCTGTCAAGTTTCGCGCGCCCGGCGGCACGGTAGGAAATCGTGCCGACGGCGAGATACAAGAAGGCAAAAGAAGTGGAGTGATGGAGTACTGGAGTACTGGAGTGTTGGGAGCATCACTCCATTACTCCATCATTCCAACGCTCCAATCCTTTCTGCGGGAGATCCCATGTCGCTGCATGTAAAATCCGCTGACGTTCCCGAGCGCAAAGTAGTGCGCACCGGCGTCGAGGGCGAGGGCGCGATGGTGGTGCGGCGCGGCTACGGCAACGAATGCAGCCTGATGTACGCCACGCGCGCGCCGGGCTATCATACCACGCCGCACCAGCACGAGGCGGAGCAGATCAATTACGTGCTCGGAGGCGAAATCTGGTTTTTCGTCGAGGAGCGCGGCTTTCTCTGCAAGACCGGCGATTTTCATCGGATTCCTTCCGGAAAAATTCATTGGGCGTGGAATCGTTCCGATGCCGATGCGGTGGTCGTCGAGGCTCATTCTCCGGCCCTGGTAGCCGGCAAGCTCCAGCAAACTTCAATCGCCTTGTTCGATGATGCCGAGAAACCGCAGTTGCGCCCGCCGAGCGAAAACAATTTCGTTCCCTACGATTGGCGGAGTGTGGAGCGGCGGATCTTCGGCTGAAGCGCCGAACTCTTTTCTTTCGACAAAGTTGCCACATCCTTCATTGTCCAATTGGTTCAGCTCACCGAGCGCTTGCGTGAATTCTCGGGAAACGCTATGCACAGCGCTCGTGTCTCCGACTCTCTATGGGCAAGTATAAAGCCGACATCGTCGCTGCCGTCTGCCTCGCTCTGTTCGGCGTGTACGTAATCTCAGTGGCATCGAGACTCGACTACGTCTCGGAGGTCGGGCCGGGACCGGGATTCTTTCCGCTTTGGCTCGGCATCGGCTTGGTCGTGTTCGGCGCCGGTCTGATCGCCGCTTCATTCTCGCGCTCCCCGAGCGGCGAGAATGCAACTTCTTGGGCAACCGCAGGCAGATCCTTGACGGGCTGGTTGGGATTGATGGTTGCCGTCGCGCTGCTCGGCAAACTGGGTTTCGCCCTCGCATTCGTGCTACTCACGGTATTTTTCGTCGCCGCGCTCGACCGCCGCCCGATTTTCCTTGCCCTCGGCATCGGAGTCGGTCTCGCCGTGGCGTTCCAACTGATTTTTGTCGTTGCCCTCGATGTATCGCTGCCCACGGGTTGGTTCGGTTTCTAACGCTTCAACATGGATGCGCTGCACAATCTCCTGCTGGGTTTTTCGATCGCGCTCGCGCCGATCAATTTGTTCTGGTGCCTAATCGGCGTAATTCTCGGCACCATGGTCGGCGTGCTACCGGGTCTGGGTCCGGCGGCAACCATCGCGATGCTGCTGCCGCTCACGCTCAAGATGGACCATACCACGGCGATTATCGCGCTCGCCGGGATCTTTTACGGCGCGCGCTACGGCGGTTCGACGACGTCGATCCTGCTCAATATTCCCGGTGAGTCGTCGTCCGTCGTTACCTGTCTCGACGGCTATCAGATGGCCCGCCAAGGCCGCGCCGGGGCGGCCTTGGGGATTTCCGCCATCGCGTCCTTCGTCGCCGGCACCGTCGGAGTGCTCGGTCTGATGCTGATTGCGCCGCCACTGGCGCGTTTCGCGTTGCGCTTTGCGCCACCGGAATATTTTGCGCTGATGGTGTTGGGGCTGACGATGGTGGTTTTTCTCGCCGGCGAGTCGATGATCAAGGCGCTGCTGGCGATGTTCGTCGGTCTCTGGATCGCCACCATCGGCGCGGATCTTTTCACCGCCGAATCGCGCTTCACTTTCGGTCAGGCAAAGCTCCTCGGCGGTGTCGATTTCATTGCGGCGACCGTCGGCGTTTTCGCCATCGGCGAGGTGATGGTCAATCTGGAAGCCCAGGGCGGCGCGGAAGTTTTCAAACTAGGCAAGGGACTGCGCAATCTGCTGCCGACCTGGCAAGATTTGAAGGACTGCCGCTTCGCTTTTTTGAACGGTTCGCTGGTCGGATTTTTTGTCGGAGCTTTACCCGGCGCGGGCGCAACCGTCGCTTCGTTCATGTCCTACGGCATCGAAAAGGCCTTCTCGCGCCATCCGGAAAAATTCGGCACCGGTGTGATCGAAGGTGTGGCCGCGCCCGAGGGCGCCAACAACGCCGATGCCGGCGGCGCGCTGGTTCCCCTGCTCACTCTCGGCATTCCCGGCGGCAATACCACGGCGATTCTTCTTGGCGGCCTGATTCTTTGGGGCTACAAGCCCGGGCCGTTGCTGATTCAGGAACATCCGGAACTCTTTTGGGGGCTGGTGGCGAGCATGTACGTCGGCAACGTCCTGCTGCTGGTTTTGAACCTGCCGCTGGTGCCGCTGTTCGCGCAGATTTTGCGCCTGCCCTATTACGTTCTTTATCCGCTGATCGTCGGCATCTCCATCGTCGGGGTGTACAGCGTCAACAACAGTCTTTTCGATGTCTGGCTGATGGGAATTTTTGGTCTGCTCGGCTACCTCATGCGCAAGCTTGATTTTCCCGCTGCCGCGCTGATCCTGGGCATGGTCCTAGGTGATTCGCTCGAGCGCGCGCTGCGCCAATCCTTGATGATGTCCCAGGGCGACATCTCGATTCTCGTCACGCGGCCGATCTCGGCCACGTTGCTCGCGATCTCCGCCGGGGTGCTGCTCTTGCCTTTGGCGCGCAAGGTGCGTTCCTGGCGGGTCGAAGCTATTGAGCGTGAAAGCTGAAGATGATAGGTGCCGCGATGATTATCCGCTGTAAAATTCTTGGAGGAGGCGCACGCATGAATGTGAAGATTTGGATGACGCCGATTGCAGCCGTTTTGGTTGTTGCTCTCGCCGCGGTTCAGGCACAGAGCCAGGAATTTAAGCCCAGCAAGCAGATCGAAACCGTGGTGCATACCGGACCTGGCGGCGGCTCGGATCTGTTTGCGCGCGCGATCGCCGAGCTGCTGCAAAAAGAAAAGTTGATCAATCAGCGCATGCAGGTGGTCAACAAACCGGGCGGCGGTCCAGCGGTCGCCATGTCGTACCTCGCTGAAAAAAAAGGCGAGACCCACACCATCGGATTTTTCACCGGCGTCTGGGTGACCAATCCTCTGACCACCACGGAGGCTACGGTGACGATGAAAGACCTGACGCCGATCGTTCGCCTTGTCCTGGAGCCTGCCGTCGTAGCCGTCAAAGCCGATTCGCCCTACAAGACGATGAAGGATTTCATCGAAGCGGCAAAGAAAAGCCCGGGACAACTGCGCCAGTCGGGGGGCAGCGTGACGTCGCGCGATAATCTCATGCGTCTGCTGATCCAAAAGGCGACGGGCACTCAGTGGACGTTTATTTCTTTTCCGAGCGGCGGCGAGCGACTGTCCAATCTTCTCGGTGGCCATGTGCAGATGATGGTGATCGAGCCTCAGGAAGCGGGCGAGCAGATTCGCGCGGGCAACCTTCGGGTGATCGCATCCTTGACGGAGAAACGTTTGGCGTCGCTGCCCAACGTGCCGACGATCAAGGAACAGGGTATCGACGTGCCGGTGATTCCGCAGGCGCGCGGCGTAGTAGCGCCGCCGGCTACTTCCCGCGAAGAGGTGCAGTACTGGGAAGGTGTGTTCGATCGCTTCGCGAAGACCGCGACCTGGAAACAATACGTGGAGCAGAACCAGTTCGAAGACGGCTATCTCAAAGGACCGGCGCTGACCAAATTCTTCGACGAACTCACCGTGCAGATGCGCGAAGTGCTTAAAGAGGCCGGCGCCAAGGTGGTGCGCTGATTTTATGAACGCCACGCAGCGGCTCGCCAGCTACGCCGTCGGACTTAACTATCGCAGCATTCCCAAGGAAGTCATTGAGCGTTCCAAGGCGTGTATCCTGGATACCCTCGCTGTTTCGCTCTACGGCTCGACCAAACCGTGGAGCCGCGCGGTCAGCGGCTTTATCCGCAGCGCGGCCGCGCGCGGCGCTTCGACGGTCTTCGGTGAAAATTTCTCAGCGCAGCCGGCGCAGGCCACGCTGGCCAACGGCACCGGCGCGCACGCTTTCGAACTCGATAATGTGCGCCAGCCGGGCTCCGGGGTGCATCCCGGAGCGACTGCGTTTCTCCCGGCCTTCGCCATGGCGGAAGAAAAAAAAGTCGACGGCAAGGCGCTGCTCAGCGCCTTTGTCGCGGCCTGCGAAGTCATGTCGCGCATCGGCGTGGCGGCAGGAAATTCCGTTGAGCGAAGAGGTTTTCACGCGCCGGGTTTGACCGGCACTTTCGGTGCCGCAGTAGCCGCAGGTCGCTTGCTCGGTTTGAAAGAACGCAAAATGGTCAATGCGCTCGGCATCGCCGGTTCCTATTCTGGCGGGCTGATCGAATTTTCCCGAGCTCAGGAAGGCGCGATGATCAAGCGGCTCCATCTCGGCAAGGCCGGCGAAGGTGGCGTGACCGCCGCATTGCTTGCCAGCCGCGGTTTCGCCGGGCCGGCGAGCATTCTCGAAGGGAAGTTTGGCTTCTGCCATACTTTTTCCGATGCGCCCGATCTCGACTATCTCACACACCGGCTCGGACGCGAATTCGAGAGCATGAATATCTGCATCAAGCGCTGCGCCTGCCACATCAACGCGCATGCGCCCATCGAAGCGCTGCAACAACTTCGCGACGAGATCGGTTTTGAACCTGAAGACGTGCGTGAGATCGTCGTCGGCGGCATTGAGAAGCTGGTGACTCATCACGCGATTTACAAACCCAAGGATTTGATGATGGCGCAGTACAGCATTCCGTTCTGCGTTGCCTTGAGTCTTTACGACGATCCGACCGACCCCGAATCATTCAGCGAAAAGAAGCTCCGCGATAAAAAAATTCTCGCGATGATGCGCAAGGTGCGGTTGGAAGTCGATCGCGAAGTCGAGGGAAAAGGCTGGGACCGCGCGGCGCGCGTAACCGTGCAGCTGGCAAACAAACAGCGGCCGGTCAAGCTCGTGATTCACTTCAGAGGCACGCCGAGAAATCCGCTCAGCCAAACGGAAGTTGAAGCCAAAGCGCGCAAACTAACGCGCGATCTTCTGCCGGTGCGGCGTTTCGAGCGTCTCGTTGAGGCGGTGCAGAATCTCGAAAAGATCGACGATGTTTGCTTCATCGGGAAGCTGCTCAGAAAAGCCGGATGAAGATCGCCGCAATCGATACTTATCCGCTGGTGCTGCCAATCCGCGAAGTCTACGGCGGCGCCGCGGGATTTCTCGAAGACTGCCGCTCGCTGATCGTCCGCCTGGAAACGGAAAACGGTATCGAAGGCTGGGGTGAGACGACTCAAGGACGGCCGGGCAATACCTATGAAACGCTCGAGACGATGGACCTCATGGTGCAAAGATATTTTGCGCCGGCGCTCATCGGTATGGATCTGGAAGAGACCGGGAAAGTTGTAACCAAACTTCACGGAGTTCGTTACGGCCATCCGATCACCAAAGCGGCCATCGAAATCGCCCTCTTCGACGCTTTGGGAAAAATCTACAAAGTGCCGCTTTGCCGCTTCTTCGGCGGACCCCACCGTCGTGAAATTCATCTGGTGGGCGGATTGGGAATGGATCTCGGTCCGGAAACGATCGGCAAGCGAGCGCGCGAGCTTCAGCAGGACGGTTTCCGTACGTTCAAAATCAAGATCGGTCAGCGGGATCATGCCAAAGATATCGAGCGCGTGTGCGCCGTGCGCGAAGCGGTCGGCGCCGACGCTTCGATCCGAGTCGACGGCAATGCCGCCTATTCTCCCGCGGACGCGCGCACGGTTCTCAACGCGATCAGCCGTTTTCACATCAGCGATGCCGAGCAGCCGTTGGCTCGCACCGATTTGCGCAGTCTCGCCGAGTTGCGCAAAGCCGTCGGCATTCCCATCGCCGCGCAGGAAAGCGTCAGCTCTCCCGAGGATGCGCTGGCGGTGCTGGAAAATCAGGCCGCAGACCTTTTGAAAATCAAGCTCAGCCACATCGGCGGTTTCGAACGCGGGCGCGAAGTCGCGGCGGTGGTCGGCGCGCGCGGCTTGTCCGTGGTGATAGGCCAGGGCAGCGCGTGCACGGCGATTCTTTCCGCCGCGGAGATGCAGCTTCACTGCGCGCTCAAAAATGCGCAGCCTGGCGGTGAGATGACCGGCTTCCTCCGATTGGGCGAGCAGGAAATTTTTAGCTCGATACCAGTGAACGGAGGTACTGCTTATCCGCCGATGACCGCCGGCCACGGAATTGAAGTCGACAAGAAGAAACTGTTGTCGATGGTGAATTCGCATAACTCTTAATCTTCTCACGCGTTCCGCGTATTGTCCGCACTCGTGCTTCTAGTTACGGCTTCCATGACTAAAGAAGAAGAAAATCGTTTGCTGATCGAAACGGGACCGGGAAAGCCGTGCGGCATGCTCATGCGGCGCTATTGGCAGCCGGCGGCGCTGTCCGAAGAACTGACAACCGAGAAGCCGGTGCCGGTGACGTTACTCGGCGAGGAATTGATTCTGTTTCGCTGCGACGGCGGAAAGCCGGCGCTGATTGGCCGCTACTGCGCGCACCAGGGCGTGGATATGATCTACGGGCGCGTGGAAGAGGATGGGCTCCGCTGCATGTACCACGGTTGGCTGTTCGACAACTGCGGCAAGGTGATCGTGCGCGGCGGCTGGGTCGAGGGTGGAGAAAAGCGCATGGCGGTGGGGCAGCCGGCCTACCCGTGCGAGGAAATGGGCGGCGTCATTTACACGTACATGGGAACCGACAGTGCGCCGCCGCTGCCCGACTATGAATTAGTCGGTAAGCCGACCCAAATTCTGCGCGACGAAAATTACCTGCAGGGAATTTCCCGGGGGGAAGAATCCTCGGCCGCCGGCGCGATGCTCGTCTTGCCAAATCTCGTGACGGCTCCAGACTTATCGTCAAGAGCACAAAGCCAGATGCGCTGGCACGTGCCGATCGATAACAGCTCACATTTGGAATTCGTTTTTCGCTGTGTCGGGCAGCCGCCACTAACCCGGAGCGAGCCGCTCTACGGCGCGCGTGACTGCCTGCTTAAAGCGATTGTTGCTGTTTCCGACTCCGAAGATGGCAGCGAAAAACTGCTATCAGGCGAGTAATCTGCCAAGACTGACAATCACTTCTTCGATGTCGTCGAGCGAGTTCCAGCGCGGCGAACCGCCGAGGTGCGGCGTGACGATGACGTTGGGGAATTGGATCAGTGGATCGCTGGCATCGCCGGGCTCTTCGTAGAACGTATCCAAGCCATAACCGCCTAGATGCCCCGACGCGAGCGCCTCGCGCAAGGCTTCGCGCTCGACCAGATTCGGTTGCGACACGTTGATCAAAAAGGCGCCCGGCTTGATCGCGGCAAATTGTCGAGCGCCGATGAAGTTGACCGTCGCCGGCCCGCGCGGCAGGTGGAGACTCACGAAATCCGAAGAACCGAGTAGTTCATCCAAGGAACAGTAAGTTGCCTGGTAGCGTTCTTCGATGGTAGGGGGTAGGCGCGTGCGCTGTGAGTAGACGATGCGCATGCCGAGCGCGAGCGCGCGCAAAGCCAGCTCGCGGCCGATCTCGCCCAGTCCGACGATGCCGAGCTGCCGCTGGTAAAGCGTCACCATGTTGGGAATGCGCGCCCAGTTGCCGTTGGGGGTGTGGGAGCGATCGTAGGTCGTCGGCGTGAAGCCAGCGGCTCTTAGTTGTTCGAGGCTGATTAAATTGGCGTTGCGCGTGATCTGCCGCGCCAGCGCGAGCATGAGAGCCAACGCTTGCTCGGCGGTAGAAATATTGGCACGGCGGCGAATCGTTAGCACCTTTATCCCGGCGCCGGCGCATGCAGCCTCATCGATGTTGCGCGTCGTGAAGCCGTATTTCTGCACGAATTTAAGCGAGTGGCCAGCCGCAGCGACTTCGCCGGGGCCGATCGTGAGTTCTTCGACAACCGCTGCGACGGTTCCCGCGAGATTCGCTTGAATCTCGACCTGGTTGTCGACTAGGCGAACATCGGTCGGATAAAGATTTTTCACCTGAGCGCGAATCTTTTCGCACCAGCCGAAAAAGTCCGGCGTGTCATGCTTGCAGAAATGCGCGAAGGCTTCGAACCGCTCGCGCGGAGCGTTGGGATCGAGGACAACCTGGATCAGACGCAGAAAGCTATCGTTTTCGACGACGAATTTCACGGCAGGATTCGAGTCAAGATTCAAAGTTCCTGGTCTTGGCGGTAGAACTTTGAATTTTTTTCACGGCTCTGGATCGACTTTTAGCGCTTTCAGAAATCGGGTGAGCATGTTGTAGGCGCCGATCAGCATGCTGAGTTCGACCATTTGCCGTTCGGTGAAGTGCTTCCGTGCTTCCGCAAAGACCGCGTCCGGCACTTCGATCTCGCGGGTCATGGCATCCGTGTAAGCGAGCAGCGCGCGCTGCGCTGGACTGAATAGTTGCGAGGACTGCCAGTCTGCGAGGGCGGCGACCTGCTCCGGCGTCAAACCTTCTTTCAATGCGTACGCCGGTCCGTGCGCGCGTTGGACGTATTCCACATCGTTCAAAATTGCCACGCGAATCACGGTCAATTCGCGGCTCTGCCCATCGATCTCGGTGCCGTAGCGCACAGCTTGGTTCAATTCGAACCACGCGTTCGCCAGCGCCGGGCTGTGCAGCATCAGGCGATAAATGTTGATCAACCTACCGCCGCGAGCGCCCTTGATCCTGGTGATAGCTTCGGCGAGCTCCGGATGCTGGATTTCTTCGATGAGAGGTACGCGTGCCATCGTTGATTCGACGTTCTTAACGTATTGGGACCCAAATAGCCATGACATCCCGATGTAAGAATTTGCCACGTCCGAAAGATCGCTTCTGCTATAATGCACGATCTCAAGGAGCCCGGAGAATGATTCGATCGGAGCAATGGAACAATCGCATCAAGGCCGCAGCTCTCGGTATAGGCTTGGCGCTGACGGCGCTTACCATTCGCCACTGGTACGGAACTTTTATGTACGGTTACCCTCCTTGCAACGATTGCCGATCGGATTTCCCCGGGTTTTACGCTGCAGCCCGGTTGGTTTGGGAAAAACCTTCGGCTTTGTATGACTATGCGCCTCAGCTCGCGATCCAAAAAGCGATCGATAACCGGATTGGTGATTCAATTTTGCCGTTTGCCTATCCGCCGATTACTGCGCTGGTGTTGATGCCACTTGGCTGGCTGTCATTTCGCGCCGCCTTTGTGGGCATGACATTGGTCAACATTTCCCTGCTCCTTTTGATCCTGCGTCTGTTAGTAAAGAAACTCGAGCTGGGAAGGGATCAGACCGCATGGTTGTCACTTACGGCATTTTGTAGTTTTGGGGTTCATAGTGTGCTGCTTCAGGGGCAGACCTCTTTGTTGGTTTTTTTCTGTCTTACAGCTTTCATGATTTCGGCGAGGGACAAAAAAGAAGTCACTGCCGGATTATCGGCAGGGCTTAACTTCATCAAGCCGCAACTCTTGGCGGTTCCGTTTGTCGTGCTCGCTTTTCAGCGCTTTTGGCGCGGCCTCATCATCGCCGGCCTTGTCGTTACCGGATTGGCGCTGCTCTCGGCGGTTCTCGTGGGCACCCGCGGTAGCGGGGAATATATCGGGTTGCTGAAGTTTTACAGCACAACGCCGAGCGGCTTCGGTAGCTACCCCGAAAAGATGCACAATTTGAGGGCCCTGGTGCAATACTGGGTACCCTTTCATGTGGCCCTTTATGTCTGGCTTGCTCTGGTGGTTGTTATCGGTTTGCTGACCGTCTGGATGAATACCTTACGGAACCAGGACGCGCAGGCTTCTGCGGTTTTATGGATTGGAAATTTTCTCGCGATGATGCTCATCACGCCACACCTGTATTCCCACGATCTGGTGTTGTTGCTCATTCCCAGTGCTCTGGTCTTGAAGCTCGCGGGTTCTTCTATTCCTTGGTTTGTGTCAGCCGCCTTGATCTCTCTGAGTGCCCTTCCGATACTACCGCTGGTTCTCGATGATGGTGTACCTTCACCTCTCCCGATTTTTCTCCTGTCGGGATACTGCATCTGCGTTTATTTGATGCGGAATTTCTCGCAGAGTGCTGGTTCGGAAAGAGTCTCACTGCACCCGTCGAGTTTCGAGGCGGAGTGAAAACTTCGGCCGCTGTATGAAGACGCGGTTCCGTTCAGTTCTTTTGCTGAGTCGTTCTACCATGTGCACCAGCGGATTTCCGTTCGTATTGTAAGTGCGTGGCGGTCCAGCGGCGTGCATGCGCTCGACGTCTTCCTTGCTGGTGAAAAAGCGCGAGACCACTTCTTCGTCGGAGACGCCCGGGCCGCCGTACTTGCGGCGCAGGTCCTGAAGCGAATCGGTTGGATGCGGCCGCTCGGCGATTTCCTTGGCGCGCGGACGGTTTAGAATCTTGCCCTTTACGCCGGCGTCCATGAATTCGGCGCCTTCTTTGCCCCAGATGCCCATGGCGTATTCGATGCTTTGATCGGTCACCTGCTTGTAGCGTTCGCCAACGATGACGTTGATCGCCGCCTGACTGCCGACGAACTGCGACAGCGGCGTGACCATGATCGGGTAGCCGAACTCAGCGCGCACCTGGGCCGCTTCTTCCAGGGTCTGATCGATCTTGTTTTCCATGCCGACCCGGCGGAGCTGGTAGCGCAGGTTGGAAATCATGCCGCCGGGAATCTGATGCACGTACTGCGCGTAATCGTATTCCGGCGTTTTGCCGACGGGCAGATTTTCCTGTTTGGCGCAGGCGATGAAATGTTCGCTGACGCGGCGCAACGGCGCTTCGTCGATCAAAGTGTTGTAGCCCAGGGCGCGCGCATTCATGGCGACATTAAAAATGGACGGATTCGATGAACCGTCGGCGAGCGGTGGGATTGCCGCATTGATGTTGGTCATACCCGCCTTGATCGCTTCGAGACAGCACAAAGTGCCGAGCCCGGTGGTGCAGTGAGTGTGCAATTCGATGGTCTTACCGCCAGCGGCTTCGAGTATGGCAGGCACCACCGTCTTGGTCCGTTCGGGCGTCAGGAGACCGCCGGGATCCTTGAAAATGACTCGGTACACGTCCAGTGCGAAGGCCTGGCGGAGTTTCTCTGCGAAGTATTCATCGGTGTGGCGCGGCGAGAACGTGTAAATCAGATTGATGATTGGCTTCAGCCCGGCGTTTTTCGCTTGACGAACACGCCACGCCCAATCCGCGGGGTCGTTCCACGAGTCGGAAATGCGCACTTCGCTGACCCCGGCCCTCGCCATGCACGTGTCGTAAAGCTGGTGCAGCGCTTCCGGATAGATCGCGAATCCACTGCGCGTTCCATGGATGAGCCGGAGCGGTGTCTTTTTGAATTTCGGAATCACCAGCCGATAACGCTCCCACGGATCTTCGCGCAATTCCTTGATGCACTTCGGCAGCTCCACTGGGCCGCCCAGCTCGACCGCCTCGAAACCGGCGACGTCAATATACTCGACGATCGGCTCGATCATACCCGTGCGCATGTTGTAGGCCCAGAGACTTTGCTGGCCGTCGCGCAGAGTCGTGTCGACAAAAATAACGTCTTTCATGAAATTTCCTCGAATAGAATTTGCCGGTAGCTATTCGCGCAAGGCCCTCATTCTTCACGCAGCCAAGTCTGGCTTCGGCCGAAGAGCGAAATGCCGATGAAGCCGCGCACTTCGAGCTTTCTGCCGCCGTCGACGAGTTTCATCTTGGCGCGATAAATCTTGCCGTTCTCAGGATCGAGAGCCTCGCCGCCTTGATATTCATCGCCCTGTCGGGTGAGTCCCCAGAGAATAGTCATGCCCAGCACCGGCTGATTGTGCCGCGCGCCTTCACATTTGTCGCAGCGAGGTGTCGGATCTTCTCCCGGCTTTGGGAAGATTTTTTCTAATTTGCCTTCGTATTGCCCGTTCACTTCGCGGATTCGAACCAACCCCTTTGGTTGGCCAGAGCTGTCGTCCACCGTTTTCCAAAGACCCGTCGGCGACGGCTCGGCAGCGTTCAGTAGCGCGGGATGAAAAATCGCTGTGCATACGAAGAGCACGCTAAATAATAACCCCAAGCGCATGATAAATATTTACCAGTTGCGATCGCGATTTTCGATATATCGCGAGGCATTTTGTGATTCATTCGTTCGGCACAAAATTCTGAAAGACCTCGCGCGACATCAGTCCAACGGCGGAAAAATCGCTGCGCGGGCAGCGCAATAGGGCGCGGTAGACTTCTATCCGGCTTTTTGCGCCGATCATTTGAGCCTGGCCCATTGTTTCCACGTCAGCAGCAAGCCGCCAGCGCAGAGCGCCGCCGCGGTGAAATACATCCAAACATAGCCCGCCAGGTCGACCACCAGTCCATTGAGCAGGGCGCCGGTGCCATTGCTCAACGGAAATGCCACGGAAAAACTCGCCATTGCCCGGGCACGCCGCTCCGCCGGCGCCTGCTCGATCGCCAGAGCGAGAATGCGCGCGCCGCCGATCGCGGAGCCGAGATACCAGAGCGATCCGGCGGCAATGATACCTTCAAGGCTGCTCACCGCAGGCATGAGCAGCAGCGCTACGGTCTCCAATCCGAAAGCGAGGAGCAGTGAAGGGCCGCCGCCGATCTTGTCCGAGAGGCGGCCGAGAAGCGGGCGCGCAAGGGTACTCGTGATTCCGATGACGACGTAGTACCAGCCGAAATGACCGACGCCCAGCTCGCGCGCGTAGAGCACGACGAAACTCGAAAGGCAGGGGAGAGAAAGGTGCAGCGTGAAGAGTAAGCCGGCCGCGAGCAGGATGTGCCGGTCGAAGATATTGATGATCTCGCGCCACCAGGGCTCGCCCGATACCGGCTGCGGCGCGCTCGCGCGCGATGGAACTTCACGTGAGAGCAGATAGGCCGCCGCAGCCCCGAGAAGAACCAGCCCCATGGCGACGAGAAACACCGCGCGAAAGCCGCCGCCCGGCGCCTCGATGATCCACAGGGCAACGGCCGGAAACAAAATCGTCGCGGTGGATTGCACGCCGCCGTAGTAACCTGACGCCTCACCCCGGCGATCCGCCGGTGCGGAAGTGGCGAGCAAGGTGTAACCACCGGTATTCATTCCCGACCACCCGATGCCGCGAAGCCCGTTGGCGAACATGACCGCAACGGCGTGCGGAATGAAGCAGAAAAAATTAGCCAATGTTTGCGTAAGGAGTCCGAGAATCATCACGCCGGTGATACTCCAACGATCGGCCCAGTAGCCGATGATCGGCCGTGAGATCACGCTGGTGACACCGAAGGAGGCGATCACCAGGCCGACGATAAAAGGTGAGCCGCCGAGGGAAGTGATGTAGAGCGGAAAGGTCGGCTGCAGCACAAAGTGCTGCGCGTAGCCGAGGAATTCGGCGAGGCAAAGGAGCGCGAAGGCGCGGCTCCAGATCGATGCGGCTTTGTCTTCAGGCATCGGCGCGGGCGTGCTCGTCGACTCCGGCACGGAGCTTGGCCGCATTCAGGAGCACAAAGATCAGCCCCGCCGCCTGCACCGCGCTCAAAATAAAAAACATGCCGGTGTAGCCGGCGAATTCCACCGCACTGCCGATGATGAGCGAGCCCACGCCGTAACTCAGCGGGTAGGCGATCGAGAAGGTCGCCATCTGCTTGCCGCGGCGCTGTGGATGAGCGCGCTCCACTGCGAGGGCGAGGGTCGTGGAGCTACCGATGGCGTTGCCGAGCATGTAGAGGATGCCGCAGCCGATCATGCCCAACAGGTTCGTTACTGTCGTGATCACCAGCAGACTCAGAAGCTGCAGGCCGAAACCAACGGCCACCGACAGATCACGGCCGATCTTGTCCGAGAGACGGCCGAGCAGCGGCCGGGCGAGCAGGCTGGTAACGCCGACGACAATAAAAAAAGAACCGAAATAAATAATGCCCAGCTCGCGCGCGTAGAGGACGCTGAAATTGGTGATTGATGGCAACGAGACGTTGAGCCACAAAAGCATCATAGACGGCAGGAGAATTTCCGGCTCGATGAAATGAAAAATCTCGCGCCACCATTGCGTCGATGTTGCCTCGGTTGAGCGGCCGGCAGTGTTCGCACGGACGTGGCGCGCCATAACAGCGCCGAGGCCGGCGGCGGTCCAGGAGAAAACCGCGGTGATTACGAACACGGTGGCGAAACCGCCTAATTCAGCGTGCAGCAGCCACAAAGCAAAGGCCGGGAACAAGATCGATGAAGCACTTTGCACGCCGCTGTAAAGACCGGAAGCCTCGCCGCGCCGCGCCGCCGGCGCGATGCGCGCCAGCAGCGAATATCCGCCGGTGTTGAGTCCGCCCCAGCCCATGCCGCGCAGGCCGTTGGCGAGCATCGTTGCGCCGACCAGGGGAATGAAGCAGATGAAGATGCTCGCGCCTTGAAACAGCAGACCGCCGATCATGACCCCGGCTTCACTCCAGCGATCGGCCCAATGGCCGACCAGCGGTCGTACGATGACGCTCATGGCCGCGAACGAGGCGAGCACCAGGCCGACGACGAAAGGCGAGCCGCCAAGCTGGGTCACGTAAAGCGGCAGGATCGGATTGAGCATTGAATGCTGCGCGTAACCCAAAAACTGCGCGGCGCAGAGCAGGAGAAAGGTCCGGGTCCAGATGGAGTCGGAGGTCGAAGTGGCCATCAATTGCTGCTACGAGAGCCGGATTCTTCGCGCGAACCTGTCGAGGTTGGACGAGGACGGCAAAGCGGCGTTCAAAGTATCATGAAAGCAAGGATGGAAGCGAGCCAACACGCGGCCGCTGCAAAGGGCGGAGGCGCTTAGGTGAGCAAGAAGAAATTAAACGGGCTGGTTTAGCGGGCGCGTCGCGCCGCATCAAACCGCAGACGCGACTTTTCTCTGCACGGGTTCTTCCGACAACGCTTCGGGCGCTGGCAGCATGCTATGCAAGCGATCGGGTCGAGCCGCGAGGAAATTATAGTCGCAGCCATCGCACATAATCGCCGCGAGCGGCAGTTGCTGCTCGCAGCCGGGGCATTTTTTGGTCGCAGGAACAACCCGCTGCCTTTCGAAGATGCGTGCATTGCTTGTGTGGCTCGTCGCCTGAAAAGACTCGAAGGAATCACGCGGCTTTTTCTTTTTTAGAAATCTGAGCGCGAGAAAAACCACAATCACGGCGATCGCGGAAAGATGAAGAATGTCGAAATCCCCGTTCAGCATAACTGGTCTCCCATCGGTCAATCTGTTCGGCCACGGCTCCGCGGCCTTCAACGCCGGCTCCCAGCACGGCTGTAGAGCAACGGCGATGCCCAGAATTAATACTTACATACTGGCTCAAAACAGCGCCAATGTCTGCACGTCTTCCAAGAACTCCCATTATCAAACCGCCTCAATCGAGGTCAAGACCGTGGCAGCGGGCCTTTTCGCCCACCGGTTGGCGCAGGTTGAAATCCAGGCAAAGCCAAGGTTGAGAGGCGCTCAAATCGATACTGCTTCAACCGGACGAGAGCGGATTATTTTTTATACAGGCTCTGAATCCAGCCGCTTTGCTCGAGTCGTCGCACAAAGGAAGGATCGACGATCAGGTTGGGATCGGTTTGTTTTGCCTGTGGGTAATGCGCCGAGACCATATCGAGCGCGCCGGCAATGATCCGCGGCGAGGGCATTGGAACGGTTTCCAGTGCCGCGCGCGTGTGTTGGTAATTTTCTTCGACAAACTCGCCGCTGGCGCCGCGCATATATTTGCGCCAGGCGGCCAGCGCTTTGGCTTTATCGGTCTTGAAGATGGCGATGCCTTCGATGAGCGCGCGCAAAACTTTCTCGACCAACTGCGGATTTTTCTCGATGGTCGGCCGAAGCAGTGTGACCGCGTGCATCGGGTAAGCGAGGCCAAGGTCGTCGTAGTTGACCAGTTCCAGAAAGCCTCTGCTCCTGGCGACAAAATTCGCTGGCACGGACAGCGAGGTGGCGTCGACCACGCCGCGCTCCAAAGCCTGGATCATTAGCGGCGGCTCGCCGACGGGCATAAGCTTTACATCACGATCCGGCGTGAGTCCCCATTTGCGGCTCAACACGTAGCGAACGAGCACATCGTTGAGCGCGCCGGGCCGGCCGGTGGCGATCAGTTTGCCTTTAAGATCTTCGGGTCTTTTGATTTCGCTCCTCGCGAAAATGCCGCCGCCGAGCTTGCTCGAGAAAAGCGCGACGATCACCTGGTCCTTGACGCCGAGCACGTGCGAAGTCATGGCGCCGCTTCCCGAGGCGATCACGAACCGAGTCTCGCCGCTGGCGAGCAATTGCTGGGGGCGGATTCTGCCGGCGTATATCGCCTTCAGATCGAGTCCGTATTTTTTCCCCAACCCTTCTTCGGCGGCGATCCAAAGGGGCCCGTAAAATCCCGAAAGCGAGGAAAACCCAATGGTGATCGTCTCCAAAGCTGCGGCGGCGAACGCGAGTGACGCGGAACCCAACCAACAAAAGAGAAAACCCCCAACGAGGATGAGTCTCGCCCAATATTTGCGAGCACGTACTTGCGTCATTGCAATTTTGCTCCGATGGAAATTCTTCCCGGAAAGCCCAAAACCCCGGTCCAAGTGAGACTTTCAGCGATTGCCAGCGGGTTCCAAGCCGCTTTTGACGATTGCGCTCGCGGCTTCGGGAGAAACGAGAAACCGGATCACAGATTGCGCTGCCTCCGCATCGCCGGTGCTCGCGGCCACTCCCGCCGAGAAGACCGAAACTTTCTGCACTTCCGCCGGCAGCGGCGTCACGTGATCGATGCCGGGCACGGGAAGCAACTCGCTGATCTGCTGAAAACCGATCTCCGCCTCGCCGCGCGCGATCACCGCACCGACGCGCTCGCCGCCTTCGATGCGCCGACTTTTGCCGAGCACCTGATCGGCGATGCCCAACCGCTGCACCAGTTCTTTGGTGAGATAATCGCCACTGACGCTGGCCGAATAGGCGATCGATTTGGCCGCCAGAAGCGTGCGCTTCAGCGCTTCGACTGTGCTCAAGTCCGGCTTCGGCGCGCCCGTGCGCACCGCCATGCCGATGGCCGAGCGCGCCACTGGTGTGTAGCTTTCCCGCTTGACCAGGCCTTCCTCGATGAAACCGAGCAGCACCGCGTCGGCGACGATCACCACATCGGCGGTTTCACCGCGCTTGAGGCGGTTTGGAATCGAGGTCTCGCCGGTGCCGATCGAGGTAGCGGCGGTGATCAATTTTTTTCCGGTCAGACTCTCGAGGCGCGGGATTAGCTCGAGATACGCCGCGGTGAATGCGCCGGAGGTCATCACCCGAAGTTCGTTGGTCGTTGCCATTCCTATTTATGCATCCTTGGGTTGAATTGCTGGAAGTTATTTATCGCCAAACGAGGCGTCGGATCAAGATCGGAAACGCGCTCGTGGGTTGCCACCTGCCGAATGCCTGTTTATGATGTCGGAAATTTTGCGCTTGCTTTGAACTCTTGAACTTTTGCCGCTTTTGTTGACATCTAGAATGGAGAAGAGGAGAGCATCCCATGCCGATCATTGACGCCGATACTCATGTCGACGAGTGCGAAGAAACCTGGAAAAAACTGGAAGGCACGCCCTACGCGCAGTACATCCCCGTGACCGTCACGATGCCGGCGGAGGAAGCCAAGCGCGCCGGTTATAACGCGACCACCAGCCGCTCCTGGGTCGTCGAAGGCAGGCTTCAGAACCGGGCGATTCGCGACGAAGTCAATCATCCGCCGCGAGTCTTTCGTGAGCTCCAGGATGTCCCGGGCCGGGTCGCGCACATGGACAAAATGGGCGTGGACGTCCAGGTTATCTTTCCGACATTTTTCATCCGCTACAACACCAACAATGCCGAAGCGGAATGGGCGCTCTCGACCACCTATAATCGATGGATCGCCGAGAAGTGCGCGGCGACCCACGGCCGGCTCCGCTGGGCCGCAGTGCTGCCGCTGCTGGATCCTGACAAGGCGGTTGAGGAACTCCGTTGGGCGAAGGAGCACGGCGCGTGCGGCATCTACAAACGCGGCTTCGATCTCGACCGCAAGATTACCGACCCGCACTTTTTCCCGGTATACGAAGAAGCGAGTGCGCTCGATATCCCCCTGTGCATTCACACCGGCCATCCGCTGCCCTTTCATGAATGGGATCGCGGTTTTCCGATCATGTTTTCGTTCACGGCACTGGTCAGCTCGGGGGTAGCAAAAAAATTCCCCAAGCTCCGCTTCGGCTTGATCGAATCGGGCGCCTCGTGGATTCCCTACACGATTTCCCAGTTGGGCGCGGTCAAACGCCAATCGCTGCGCGGCCAGCAGGCGCGGCTCCCCCGGCTCTACGAGCTCGAGCCGGAAATTTTTCGCGCCAACCGCGTATTCATCACCCTCGATCCGATCGATGATATCGAGTCGCTGCTTCAGTTCGGCACCGAAGACAGTTTCATGATCGGCACCGACTACAGCCATACGGATATCTCCGCCAACCTGAGCGCGCTCGACGAAGTGCGGACCTGGGCGGCCGAAGGCCGGATCAGCGACACCCAGGCGCGCAAAATCCTGGAGACCAATTCGCAAGCTTTCTACGGGTTGTAGAAAGGGCGATCGCTCAGCTCACCGACTCGCTCGACGAAACTCGCGCGCGGTTATCCGGGTTGAGAAATCTCCGCGGGCCAGTTCTCGATATGCACCGGCTCGGGCGGAAAGCCGAGCACGTTGAGATAGAGATACTCCCGCCACGCGGGAAATTTCTTCACGTTCTCGATCGGCACGTTGAAATATTTGCGCAGGAACTCACGGCGCGGCGGATCGAAAATTGTACGCGGGCGGCTGTTGAGTGCTTTTCTTTCGATCTCTCCAATACGCTTGCGGATCGGCGTTTCACCCCAGATCTCGATCTGCTCCCACACGTAGTCGTGGAGTTTCTGCAGAATCGCGTCGTGATGGCTGCGCTCTTCGGCATGCACCACGCGTTCTTCGAAGTCGAGTAATTTCGGCGTGGTGATCTGGATGCTCTGGATGCTGGCCGCGGTGACGTGGCCGTAGGGCCAGAGATTGCCGGAAAATATGTAGCTCAAAAAATCGCGCTTCATGATCTCGTGGTGCTCAGCGCGCGGCGTCAAGCCGTACTGCCGCTCGAACTCCGGATCGGGTTTGGAGTGATCGCGGCTCGGGTCGATGGCATTGGCTTGGCGGATGTAACCCCAGCCGTGACCCGCTTCGGTGCCGGCATGTTCGGCGAGAAAATAGCGCCATTCACAATCCATCTCGAAGTGCGCCATCGCATAACACGCGGTGCCGACAGTGACTTCGAGCTCATCGCGGCCGCGGTGCGCCAGCCAGCGGGCCAAACGCTCACGTTCTTCGTCGTCTTTAGGCGGGCGCTTGATATTGTCGCGGTTTTTCCGCAGCGCCTCGATCTCCGCGCTGATCGGATTGTCCTCGCTGTAAGTGATTTTTTTTCCGACCCCTCGAATATCTGCCATGACGACCTCCTGCTATTTTCCTATTTACCCGAGTAAAGAGTCTTGACGAAGCCTTCCTTTTCGATGCGATCGAGAAAACTCATGTCTAGCACGCCGAAGGGATTGCGCGCGGGCGGTACGGTGGAAAGCTTGACCACGGTTTCGATTGCTTCCCGGGGCACCAGCGGCAGACGCTCGTAACCGCCGATCGCGCGCTGATAAACTTCTTCGATGGCTGCCGGATCGCTGAGGCGCATGTTGCGACCGATGGTTTTCTTTGCCAGATCGGGATTGGTCAGTGCAACTTTGACGCCGTGAAGGATGCCGCGCAAAAATCGATCGAGCGCTGCCGGAGATTTTTCCAACACGGCTTTGGTCGTGACCACCGAAGTGAACGGACAGGGAATGCGGGCCGTTGCTAGATCCAACACGAGGCGCATCCCCGAGCGCCTCGCCTCGATGGTCTCGGGCGGAGACAAAAGCGCCGCATCGACCACGCCGGTAAACAGCGCCTGCGAGACCAGTCCCAAGCGACCGAACGCGACGAGTTTCACATCGCGCAACGGGTCGAGCCCGGCGCGCATGAGCAAAATGTGCGCGGCCAGATTGAGCGAAGTTCCTGGCGGCGTGTTCGCGATTAGTTTTCCACGGAGATCTTTGAGCTGGAAAATTTCCGGCTTGGCCCAGAGCTGGAACGGAACAATGTTAACGAGTCCGCTGATTATACGGACTTCGACGCCTTTTAAATATGCGCTAAGCGCCTGGCCGCCGCCAACGATGGCGACCTGCAGGCTGCCCGAGTCGAGTGCGCGGATCATCGTCGTGCCGGCCGATTGGGTGAATTCTACATTGACCCCGTGAAGCTCGAAAAGTTTTTGCTCCACGGCGATGGCGCCGGCTAGCTGGGTAGCAGTCGCCCCGGAAAAGCCGAGCCGCAAAGTTTCGGCGCTGCAAATGTTCGCCATGCCGGCGATGAGCATGCATGCGGCGAGCGCAGCGTGCCGTACCGATGACGGGGGAACAAGAAAAATGTTTTGCAGCGACATGGAACAATCTCGCGCGGACGAGGCGCCTCACGCAAAATTGGTTCTAACACCCGCTGGCTCAGAACCACAAATGCGATTATTCAAAAATCGGCTGCATCGTGTCCCGGAGTGTGACTGTTGCAGGCTTGCGGGAGGCGAGTAGAATAACGTCCGATCTAAGTCGATGCGCGAGACCGGAGGTCGAGCGATATGGAACTCACAAGTAGCCCCAAAGCCCTTGAGGACAATGCGGCGAGCGTGGTTTCGCCCGCGGACAAGAACTTGGCCGCGCGCCTCGAACAACTGGAAAAAACAGTCGAAGACATCAAAGGCCGTGTGCCGGAGGACCGCGCGACCATCGTGGTCTTCAGCGGCGATCTCGACAAGGTGCTGGCGGCCTTCGTGATCGCCACCGGCGCTGCCGCCGCGGGCCTTGAAACGTCGATGTTCTTTACCTTCTGGGGACTGTGCGCGCTTAAAAACAACGGCGCGACTGCTGGATCGGAGCGCAGCCTCAAGGAAAAAATGTTCGCGTTGATGACGCCGGCCGGCTCCGAAGCGCTCGGTGTGTCGCGGATGAATTTCTTCGGCATCGGCGCGCGCATGCTGCGCGCGATGATGAAGGAAAAAGGCATCGCCAGCCTGGAGGAGTTGATGGAGGTCGCCCGAGATCTCGGCGTCAAGATTATCGCGTGCACCATGTCGATGGACGCGATGGGCGTTTCCAAGAACGAGCTCGCCGAGGGTCTTGAATACGGCGGCGTTGCGACGTACATGGCCGACGCGTGCCGCTCGAAGGTCACGCTGTTTATCTGAAAAGGGCGCATGTCCAACCGCGACGAAATTGAAATCGCAGAGCTGTTGGCGAAGTTGGACGGCGGTGAGCCGCTGCTGATACTCGACGTGCGCAACGTTGACGAGTACGAAAGCTGGAAAATCGAAGGACGGCGTGATTTCAACATCGCGCACATTCCCTATTTCGATTTCATTGAAGACGAAGAGTCGTCGTTAGCGCGCGTGCCGCAGGCCGAAAGCGAAATCGTCGTCGTCTGCGCCAAGGGCGGCTCGTCCCAAATGGTCGCGGAAATACTGCGCAGTTCGGGAAAGCCGGCACGCAGCCTGGTCGGCGGCATGATCGCCTACGGCGAATATCTCGAGTCGGTAAAAGTGCCATTGCGTGGAGCGGAAGAGGGGCTTTTCGAGCTGCGCCAGCTCAATCGGCGCGGCAAAGGCTGCCTGTCGTACATCGTCGTCTCGGCGGGCGAAGCCGTGGTCATCGATCCCTCGCGCGCCATCGAAGTCTACGAGTCGCTGATCGCGCGCGCGGGCGCACGGCTCGTCCACACGTTCGACACTCATGTGCACGCCGATCATCTAACTGGTGGCCCGGCGCTTAGCGCTAAGCTGGGCGGAGATTATTTCGTCGACGCCGGCGCGGACTTTGAACTGCGGCATCGCATTCGTGCGTTGAGAGACGGCGATGAGTTGCGGGTGGGGAATATTGCCATTCGCGTTCTCGCCACGCCCGGCCACACGCCAGGCTCGGTTTGCTATCTGGTCGCAGACCGCTATCTGCTGACCGGCGACACGCTCTTCAAAAAGTCCGTCGGCCGGCCGGACCTGGGCGGCAAGGTCGAAGCGTGGTCTCAGGATCTTTTCCAAACCTTGCACGGGCGCATCGCCCGGCTCGACGACTCGACCGTCGTACTGCCTGCGCATTACGCCGATATCGACGAAATCGGCGCCGACGGGCTCGTGTCGGCTCAGCTCGGTGATCTGCGCCGGGATTTGCCGGAGCTGCACATGGCTGAATCGGCTTCATTCATCGAGGCGATGAAAAGCACGACGCGAACGCCGCCGCCGCAATACGCCGAGATCATCGACGCCAATCTGGGCAAGACGGAAATAAATCCGGAGCGCGCGATCGAGTGGGAGCTGGGAAAAAATCAGTGCGCCGCGGGCGGCGGCCCCACGGTTCGAACACAGGAGGCAAGCGTACGATGAAAAAACTGGACGTGCGAGGAGCGAAGTGTCCGATCCCGATCGTGAAGGCGAAAAAGGAAGTCGATCAGATGCAGCCGGGCGAATTGCTCGAAGTGGTCTCGACCGACCCGGGTTCTCTGCCGGATTTCAAAGGCTGGACGCAAACGAGTAAGACCGCTGTACTCAAAGAACAGCGCACGGAAAAAGAGGGCGCCACCGACCTCTACATTCACCTGCTCGAACGGAAGTGATTGTTACTAAAGGTCTTACCGATATCGGCTCCCCGAACTTAGCCAAGGATCATTGGGTGAAAGTGCCCTCTCTTCGTGAAGCAGCGAATTTCCATCGCTGGGTTTAACAGAGCGTGCCGATGATTTCCGTCCTAATCGGTATGGGGATTTTGAGCGTGGCGATCATCCCGCTGGAAACAATTTCACCGGGAGTGGCAGGGCAGCGCCGGTTGCGGCGCGGGTGGCTGCTCGATTTGATTTACTGGTTTTTTACCGCCCTGATCACGAAACCGATTGCCCAGGTGGCGGTAATCGTCACGCTTGCGCCGCTGCTCCGGCTCACCGGTTCGGGGTCCTTCGAGTCACTGCTCCGAGGACGCGGCCCGCTCGACCGCCAGCCGCCGCTGCTTCAGGCCGTGCAAATGCTGATCGTGATAGACTTTGTCGGTTACTGGCTGCATCGCGCCTTTCACGCCGCAAGGCTCTGGAACTTTCACGCGATTCACCACAGCTCGGCGGAGTTGGATTGGCTCGCTGCGGCGCGCGTGCATCCGGTCGACGAGGTTGTCAATAAAAGCATCCAGGCGATGATTATTGTCGCGCTCGGCTATGCGCCGGCGTTGCTCGCCGGCGCATAGCCGTTCTTTACCGCGTACGCGATTTTTCTGCACGCCAACGTGAGTTGGGACTTTGGCCCGTTGCGTGCGATGCTGGCCAGCCCGCGCTTTCATCACTGGCATCACACTTCGGCCGGGGAGGGCAGGGACAAGAATTTTGCCGGCTTGCTGCCGCTCTGGGATATTTTATTCGGGACTTATTACATGCCCGAGGCGCAGCCACTGCGCTTCGGTGTCTCGGAGAAAATCCCGGCCAATCTTTTGGGTCAGCTTCTCTGGCCGTTCAAATCCGCCCGCGTTTCGGTGGCGCAGGGCGAATGAACTTGTCGGAACAAGCGTTCAATTTGCTCGAGTGATCGGTCTGGCATCGTCGGCACGAACATAGCCGGGAGGGTTGCCGTGGCGCGAGTGCACTTCCAGCCAAGCGCCGCTGGAATTGACTACGTTAATCCGAGTGCCGCGGCCGATTTGTGAAATGACACGCGCCGTCGATGACGGGTTTTCATAGACGGAAGTGGCCTGAGTGGTTTCGTAGACCCCTGAGTTGGCAGTCTGTCTCGGCGCCGGCGAACTCGGCGCCGCCGCGCTCGACACAGGGGCTGCCGTTCGTCTCGCGGACGCCGATCGCTCGCCCGCCGAGCGCTGGGCAGCGCGCGCTTCAGTCAGGTGCTGCTGGGACGCGGCCAGTTCCTTCTGGCTGCCCTCGAGCTTCATCTTCATCTCGGTCATCTGATTGGTATTCTCGTCGAGACGTTTGCGCGTTTCCGCGAGCTGGGTTTCCTGAGTCTGGATCATCTGTTCCTTTGTCTGAAGCTGCTTGGCATAGGCTTGGGCGGTGAGGAATTGCTGCCGGCGCTGGATGTAACTGCCAAGGAAAAAAGCTGTCAGAGCGACCGCCAACATGGCCG